>ENA-OWZU01000071-OWZU01000071.1-human-gut-metagenome-genome-assembly--contig:-NODE-71-length-40709-cov-16.871821_pt1 | contig 40709 bp, 40 predicted proteins | sample MGYA00249263_ERZ652121 | MGnify/ENA primary metagenome ERZ652121 (study PRJEB26925, sample SAMN05827113) | human gut metagenome | biome: ENVO:2100002; feature: ENVO:00000062; material: ENVO:00002003... | reverse complement strand
GAAAACCTACATTTTTATACTGCCCAAAACCTACAATTTAAAGCTGCCCTTGACAGATAATTCCCCATAAAAGTTTTTTCGTTGCATCTGAGAGATGTTTTTTGAAAAATAGTGCTTTAAAACGTTGATGTAACAGCAATCTATTAATTTTGTCAACAAGTATAAAACCCTTAATAAATAAGGCTTTTTTAAGGGTCATTTTTTAAGTGGTTTTTGATGATAATTTTGAGATAATTTTTGAATAAAAAAAGAGATATGAATAAATTCATATCTCTTCTAATAATTCTGTATTCATTTTATTCATGTGCATATTCCACAATTTAATCACTAAATCCTCGGAAAATATCAATTTTTCCTGCTGCTTATCAGATAGTTTTTCAAATTGACTATATAATTCATTTGCCAATTTATTTAAAACAATCTTAGGAATGGTTACGTTGGCTCTCATAAACGTTCGCTTTACTTTATTTTTCACATATTTTTTTATTGACAACTGATTCAAATTATCTCTATCCTTCTTTTTAATTAATCTGCTTTCTTATAAGTCATGTAACCATTTTGATAGACAATTGCTGTTCCTGCTCGATTTGTAACTTCTTCACTACCTTCAGAATTAATACGTATATTAAATTCATACATTTCCTTTTCTTCAGTAATAAATTCATAAGAAACTTTCTCTGGAAGTCCTATCGAATCTTTAAATTTGCTGAAATAGATTGTCGCATCATCTTTAGAAGCTATTTCAATTGCTGATGTATCAAATGCTATTTTTTTCATCGCATCTACTTTCGCACTTGGCTTATTTTGGAATACGTTATATGCTTCAGCCTGTTCAGGGTCATACATGGCTGTTTGATTATTAATAGAAATCGTATCTTTGTCTATTAGGGTGATAGGCGTGATTGTGGTATCATAAACTGTCTTTCCCATACTGATAAGTGGAGTGACAATATAATAGACTTTGTTTTTCATATCATACTTTACTGAATTCATATACCCATCCATGCCACTTCCTTGAAAAGCACCCCAACTTAATTGATTTTCAGGATAATTAAAGTGATAGATATCACCTAATTTATTATCTGAAAGATTAAAATGCCAGCCAACATGCTGATTAAAATAATCTTCAAAATCCGTTTTAATCGTCACGATATCTCTAGCCAATTCATTAGCTTTATCATTTAATTTTGTATCATTGATGCTTTGAATAGAGTTTTCTAATGTGTCAATATCCGTCAAATCAATCAAGGCAATATTCCAACTATTGATTGTTTCTTCCACACTTTCAAGCATATCAAATTGTCGGTTATAATAATTAACGATTGAACGCAATCCTTTAGAAAAGGTGTCATCTCCTTCAATTTCAGGTGTTTCTATACGAGTATCTGAATTAATGGTCAAATACGTAGAATCGAAATTATCTGGAATAGGTTCGTCAAATAGTTGATTGACTTTATCCCTAACATTCACTTTTTCTCTTACATCAGCCAATTGTCTTTTATACTCTAATTTATCTCCCGATACTGCCCAAAGACTTTTCTCCATTTTCTTTACTTTTTGCTCATCTAAATCCATATTTGGAACCGACTTTGTACTATCAGAATATAGATTATTGTAATTATCAATAAATTCGCTTTCTACATGGTTTTTATAAAGCCAGAAACTGCAACAAATGATAATAATACCAGATAAACTAACTAACACAGATTTTTTATTAAAAAACCTTTTTGATGTATTTCCTTTACATTTCGGGCAATGATTATCTACTAATTTTTCTCCACATTTACTACAAAAGTTCATTTGTCTTACTCCTTAGTCACTTTCCATATAGTTGTTACTATCATCATAATAATGCCCATCCCTACTAATAAAATCCCAAATCCGACAGAATTTGAACTGCTTATATCAAAATACTCTGAAGAAACTGAATAAGTTTTTATTTCAGAAATTATTTTAAACAAAAATAATCCATTTACTACAAGTAATAAAATTTGAATAAACTTACTAACTATATGATTAATAAACAACAGAACAAATGAAACAATCGGAAGTATCAGAATAACAATTAATAAAAACTGATAGCCACCATCCATCTTCGAGAGCAACTTTAGATAGTCATACAAAGTAATAGTAGAATCTAACCCATACCCCAAACCACTAATCTCACCATGAAGTATTGGTGCTAAGAATACGCCTGTATAATAGAATATTATGCCGATTAATGAAACAATCCAGCTAGAGTTCATTCTAGCTGATTCGTTATGGTATTCATTTTTATCTTCCAAAACGTCATTTCTATTATTTGATGATTGTTCTATATGTTCATTTCTAACCGTAAGATTTTGAGTAGCTGTTTGAAGCAAACCATTTGTGAACCCTTTTATTTCCTGCTTATCAAGCATCATAACCTTTTCTTTCATCTTTTTATTCAATAGATGTTCTGAACTGTTCTTACTATTTGCATACCAATAACCAAAAATAATAAACACAACAAAAAACATCCACCCCAAAATGGGTTTAATTGTTAGGATAAGCATAGTAATCACTATAAAAGTAAATAGAACAATCAAATTATTTTTGATAAAACTAATAAAGCGGCTAACTTTCCTTTGATTCAATCGAAAAATATTTAATTGAGTTTCAAACTGCCTAACAATTTGTTCGCCTTTCACGCTCTTGCCACATTTTTCACAAAAATTCGAATCTTTCGCTAACTTCTCTCCACACTGACTGCAATAATTCATTTCTAACACTTCCTTATTTTTTATTTGCTTGAACGACGAAAAATACGATAACCGCTATAGCCATTATCAAAACGAGTGGATGATTCATTAGAAATCTAAATAATAGGTTCAATAATCCAATAATTACAACCATTGCAACAATAAAACTTCCAATTTTTGTTAAGCAACCCTCTTTTTCAGTTTCTGGTTCAGTTACATCTTGAATGATTATTTTTATCCCATCTTTTAAAGCCATAAAATCAACCCTTTCAATAAATTCTAACGAGGTAATAAATCAACGTTTTTGCCACAACAAAATAAGACCACCATATCAACTCTAGAAATACTGATACAATCGTCTTTTTTATGTATTTTATTTTTTTATGCAGTGTCGGTAAAAAACGTTGATTTATTTCCGGTTAATTACCAACTTATACTACTAAATTCTATCGTTTGTCCATTGAAATGACAAGTCTCATTTTCTGGACAAGCCTGCTTTTTTAGCAATGTTATAAACAGTTTTTTCGGATACTCCACATTTTACTGCAATTTCTTTCAAAGATAGCTGATTTTCTTGATACAAAACAATAATTCTTTTGCGTTTATTTTTCTTAATCGGTGGTCTACCCAACTGTTTATCCGAGTTAGCTAACGCTTCTTTTGTTCGTAAACTAATACTTTCTGCTTCAAATTCTGCTATACCTGCTAAAACGGTGAAGAATAGTCGTCCACTCGCTGTTCTGGTATCAATGGATTCTTGAATACTTTTCAGATATATCTCTTTCTCATTCAGTTCAGACATCAGATTTACCAATTGCCTAGATGACCTGCTTAGCCTTGCCAAATTGTAAATAAGTAAAGTGTCGCCTTTTTCTAAACGTTTCAATGCTTTCTCTAACTCCGTTCGATGTTCCTTTCTTCCACTAATCTGCTCAGAAAATAATTCATCAGGTTCAAACTTTTCCAATGCCTTTCTCTGCACTTCTAGTCCTAAGTCCTGCGTATTTTTGCTAGTGCGAATATAGCCAATCGTTTTATTTCTCATGCGAGGTCTCCTCCTTTCTTTTCCTTAGTTTAATAATTTCTTTTTAAATACAAAAATACCCTGACTACTGGGAAATAGACAGGGTAAATGAAAAAATCATTTAAAACCATAGAGGCTATTCAAATGGTTCTCGTCAAGGTAGTTTTATTATTACATAAAAAATAACAATTGTCGAGGAAATAAATCGTCACTTTACTTTTCTATTATTCTGCTGAAACAGCAATAAAAAAAGTCTTTAATCCTATATCAAAATAGGTTTTACTGTTCTATAAATTTGTAAAATAATTGTATCTTGCTATAATTTAAATAGTTATAAAATAACAAATGGAGGTATCTTACAATGACAAACGGAACGAGTCAAGGGCTATTTATAGTCGTTGCAATTATAATTTTTGGTATATTTACGTTAACCAGTTATGTATTATTTAAAGACAATTTAAAACCAACACTAGCTAATATTTTTACAAATGGATTTAATCAGTCAACCACTGCTTTAAATAACGGAATCATTTTAGAAAATAATATTAATACAGATGAAACAAATTCAACCATTTATAAAAATCAATTATATGTAAAAATAAGAGACAAAAATGAAGCTAAGGATGAGACAGAAGTTTGGGTATTGCTTGAAGAATTAAAAGATGGTACTTATGCAATAAAATCATCTGGTATTGACAACACTTCTCCAACATATGATATACAGGGATATTCTAAGGGGCTTTCTGGCTCATCAATGATGACAGGGGATTTAATCCTACCTGATACTATTAATGGAAAGAAAATAACTTTAATTAAAGAATACGCTTTTTATTTTTCTAAGTTTAACGGTCAATTGACACTACCTAATTATTTACAATCAATTGGAGGTAATGCTTTTGTAGCCTCTGAATTTACAGGAAATTTAAAATTACCTGATGAAATGACATCAATTGAACACTCTGCTTTCGGTGCTTCTAACTTTTCAGGAGAATTAATATTACCAGATAAGCTGACTTCAATTGGAGAATTGGCTTTTATGCGTTCTAATTTTACAGGAAGTTTAACATTACCTGATTCTTTACAATCAATTGGATATAATGCTTTTTATTTTTCTAACTTTACAGGGCAATTACATATATCAAAATTCAGTAAATTAAAATCAATTGGTGCTAATGCTTTCGGTACTTCTAACTTTACAGGAAGTTTAACATTACCCGATGAATTGACATTTATTGGAGAAAGTGCATTTAATTGTTCAAAATTTTCAGGAGACTTGATATTACCTGATAAACTAACATCAATTGGAAAATTGGCTTTTGCTCAATCTATATTTGATGGTCAATTAACAATATCTAAATCCAGTAAATTAGAATTAATTGGAAAACTTGCTTTTGGAGATTCTAAATTTACAGGAAATTTAGAATTACCTAATAATTTATCGTCAATTGAAGCTTATGCTTTTAGTAGGTCTAAATTTACAGGAACATTAGATATTTCCAATGTAACCAATATTGGAGAATATGCTTTTGGAAACTCATCAATATCCACTGTTAAAAATGATTCTTTAGATAACAATAATAAGACAATAGATAAAAAGGCTATAAAAATGGCTGACGGTTCATATTACAGTATAAACTAGACTACTCTCGCATCTACTTAGTTATTTATCGCTCATTCAATGAGCGATATTTTTTTCACATACTTTTTTTATAGTCAAGTCGCTTTATAGGCAACGTTCAAATTTCCATACCCTACTTTTAGATGATAAAATAGTAGATGGATAGTTATGAAAAGGGATAGTTATGAGATGGATACTTTTTAAAATCAGGGATACTTTACTAAATTATGAACCCCTTCATAATCCCTACATTTATTAATTTTCATACCCTACCTAAACCCTCCATCAACCCTAAAAAAGAGGTTTTTCCAAAAAAATAGATGATAACAAAATGAGAACTTTTGTGATAACTTTTTGAAAACTATGCCAATTTTGATGTGAATTCAAAAAAATTGCAATGGAAACCTCCGTGAATTTTTCAAAACAGCTACCTAAGCAAGAAATAGAAAAATTTTCTATACAAATACAATCACTAAATGATGGATAGAAATGAGAATGGATAGTTATGAGTGTGGGGTTACTTATGGATAGTTTCGAGAAGGGATACTTAAAAAAAATATAATAGATATCACAATAGGAGGGAGTGTATATGAACACACTTTTTGTAAACAATCGGGCTATTGATTCTGAGGAATTAGTAGACATCATAATTAATTCAAACGGAATATATGAAAATACCTTGATTAAGCTCTTGCAATGCAATCGCATCAGCTTAGAATCACGATTAAAAACTCTAAAAAAGAACAAAATCATTTCTAAAGGAAAATTAAATAAACATTTTTATTATGTTGATAAATATGCCTTAAAAAATATGAAGGATTTAGATTTGCAGGCAATGGTTGTTCAAAATTTGGTTTCTATTGGCTTATATACCAATAAAATTCAAGTGATTAATTCACTAGATAAAAACAAACAGCTCTATCTTTCAGTATTTACTTCAGGTAAATATAACTATAAAAATGATGAAGCTATAAAAAAACTTGCAAATAAACGATACAATCAATTAACTTCTGAAGAAAATAGAAAGTATTTTAGTCAGTTCATCGTCAACGAATTGACTAAATTGCCAATTAAAGTATCTTCTTTTTCAGATATGCTACAAAAACGCTACTATACAACTTCTATAGAAACTGTTGATATATTAGCTATTCCAACTAAAGAATTTATCCCTACCATACAATCTAGCTTAGCAGATGTCTCATTTAGAAACTTGGAAAATAATATCACACTCATCCGGGATGATATTTTGATTTATCTGAATGATTCTAATACCCTTGGTTATTTTGTGAAAGAAAATAATCAATATACATTACGAGCAATTTATTCTGTAATTGATTTCTTCTATTATTTAACCTTACACAAAAATTCTAAAGATGCCATTTATATTTCTGATAATAAAACTGAGTATGATAATGCAGATAACTTGTATTTTCAAAGTTATTTAAATAAGGAAAAGTACAATACTGCTCAATTAAAAAAAGACAAGCAAAAACCACAATCTTAATTGATTGTGGTTTATTTACTTAAATGGGTCAAAATCTTCTAATTTCGCTTTGATATCGTCTTCTTCAATACCAGCATATCTTAAAGTTACTGCTTGGCTACTGTGGTTTAAAATTTTCATTAATGTTACAATATCTCCTCGATTATGCTTTAGAAAGAAATAAGAAAAAGTCTTTCTTAGTGTATGTGTGCCAATATAATCTAACCCCATACTATCAGCTACTTTTTGCATGATTTTGTAATATTGATGACTTGCCAAGGGTTTACTTCTATCTGAAGGACTTGGAAACAACCATTCTGATTGAGAATCATGTTCTTCATTTAAATATTCAATAATAGATACGGTCAATCTGTTTAAATGCAACGTTCTTCTTTTTCCTGTTTTTTGTTCAATAATTTCTGTTTGTGTTTTATTTTTCACGTCAGAAACCTTTAAATTAAGTATATCTGAAATCCGTAACCCTGTCTTTATTCCAATTGCCATAATCAAATAATCTCTTTTTCCGTGTTTGCCCTTTTGTAATTCTTTTCCAAATTGAATTAGCGTTTCCTTATTTTTTATCGGTTTGACATTAATCATTTTTTGTCCCATAAATTACCTCCCTAAGATGCACTATTTATGGATACTTATAGTGTATTTAAATATAAAAGTATCCATTTCCCTATAAATCAAAAATGAAAGATTGATAGAATAGGATTGGTGATGGATACTAATTATAAAAGTATCCCTTTTAAGGACCTTTATAGCATCATAATTTGGAGGTTGCAAATTTGTAGAACAAAAATAAATCCCTTATGCTAAAAAGCACAAGGGATAAAAAATCTTTTACACTTCATCCGTGTAAGGGTCCCATCAAAAATAGATTGATGCACCGAAAAATATTATTATTTGTATGTGATTAATTCTTAATCACATACTCATTGTATTTCTCAAAATATATTTTGTCAAGCCTCAAACTTAAAAATCTACTTCAGTACTTCTATTTAATCCTTTTAATCGGGCGTTTTCTTCTTTCAAAATTTTGATTTCTTCATTTAATTGTTCTATATCTTCTTTAGCTTTTTGTTTAGTTCTTACTATATCATTTTCCATTTGTTTCAATAGAAAAGGAGTAAGATACTGAGATATTTTTAAAGATATTTCGTCTAACTTTGTTCCATCAGATATCAGTCCATGTCTTCTCAATATTCTGCTACGGCTTATATATCTTAGTTGGTCTATTCTAATAGTAGAATTATACAATAAATTACCTTGATTACTAATTTTTTGTTTTATTTGGACTAACAACGGATTGTTTATATCTTGATAATATCTAGGAGCTGAGGTTATCGGAGCGACTACTAATCCTGTAATCCCTGCTTGCAATACTACAGCATTGTGGTCAAAAGTTAATTCTTCACCAAACCCTCCGAAAAAATCAACAAAAACTATTTGTCCTCTTTGAAATTTTTGTCGCTGAATACCTTGTAAATTGGGTATTCCTTGATGATTGATATAGTTTGAATATCCATAACACCATTTTATTCCATCTTTCATCTTCATGTTTTCTACTTGCTTGGTCAATTTATAATGTCTGAACGAGATATCGCTCATTAATTTTTTATCAGAACCTACTTTTAATTGCGATTGGTGTTGATTTGAAACTACTTGTTTATAATACTGTCTATCCATGAACTTATTCACAACCTTCTAATAACTAAATTAATATTTTTTTCTACTTATGCAAGCCTGTTCTCTATATGGGCACACTCTTTTTCAAGTAATTTTTAAAAGATAACGGCATATTTTTTATTCAATCGCTTGTAAAATCCAGTCATACAACTCCTTAATCTCCAATTTTTTATCATAAGAATCAATTATTTTTTGTTTGGTTCTGTCCAACTGACTAAATAAAAGCTCTTTTCCTTTTTCTTCTAAAGTAGTATTTCTATAAATATATAAGTTTGTATCCCACTTTTTTTCAAAGATAGTATATTTTTCTAAAACCGATGCAACCTTATTAAGTACTTCGTTGAATTCTATTACAGTTAAGTCATCATCATACCTATAGACAATCTTTCGATAGTCAATCTCTTTTAGTCGAAATAAATTATCAGAAGTAACAAAGCTTTCAGATAGTATAAGTAGTTTTTCTTTAGTTCTCACACCGAAAATATCAAATTTTCTTAAATTCTCTAAAAAAACATCATCAAATTTTCTTAATTTTTTCCGATAAAAAAGTTCTAGCAAAAAAGGTGAATCTACTTTAAAAATATAATTATCATTAAACTTTTTTATTGAGAGAATAAACATCCCGAAAGAAGTTTGTTCCAGTGTAATTTCTTTTGGAAGCTGATTACTTATTAAAGGCTTAATTCTGTTCAAATGGCCTACAACTTTTATTTTCATTGAGATAACAGCAGACAATTTGCCATTGTTTTCCATTACCTCATTAATAATCTCTTTGTAATCATCATTTTGATTATTTTCTATTTCATTAGCTATTTTTCTTGTAACATAATCTGTATTTTGGTTATTTTGTTTTACAAAATGCTTTAGGTTACTGCGTTCATACCTATAAAGTGAAAGTAACTTATCTATCTCTTTTTTCTTAGGACTTTTCCCTCGCCGTATATAATCCATTAGTAATCTTTTTACTTGCTTCTGCCTTTTATCAAAACTATCATAATAACCTTTAGGGAGAATAATTTCAGTTTTCTGTAAAAGTTTAGAATCAGTCATCAGAATATCATAAATATCTGAGTTGTATTTCAATAGCTTATTGTATCGTATATATTCTTTTTCCGTTTTGATAATTTTTATCATAGAATCTAATTGCTTAAAATTATTTACACAATTTCCACCAATAAGTATTTCCATCTTGTTTCTTTTATTCTTTACTTTGTATTGAAACTTTATAGGTTGATTGCATAATTTACAATGTTTATTACCAGATACGTCAGTTGTAAGTATAGGATTATTCTTGTCAGGAATCCATTCTTCACTTGAAAAATTTAACCATGCAGGGAGATTCTGCTTTATTTTTTGACTAATATCTAATTTTTCAGCAGTATCTTCATCAATTTTGTTGTTTTCTAATAAAATCTTATATATAGTCGGTTCTTCATATTTCATAAAATCACTAAATATCAGCAAATTACGTTTACTTTTATCAATTAATAATTTCTTCCCCATTAAAACATCCCTCCAAAAACAAACGTATGTTCTTACACTATATTAACATGAAACAAAACCTTTCTCTATAAATTTTTTTATCATCTTCTATGTTGGCAACTCAACCACACTACTAACTTTTCCTTCAATTTTTAATAGTTATTTAAACACATTAATATCTACATTAGTTATCTATTTTAAAATCCTGTCATCATTGGCACTTGAAACCTTGATTTTCATTCTATTAGCCACTTAACACGCATATATGAGCTTTTATATTATTACATAACCTCTTTTATTTACAGTTGCTTAAAAACGCTCTAAAGCCCTCTGAATGGTTAATTACATATATTTGTTCCATTGTTCTACTCTAAATTGGAATTGATTATTCTACTTTTAAAATTCTCAACGTAACCCAATCAGTGCAGCTGGATAGAGCATCCGCCTTCTAAAGAAAGGTCGAACCAAACAAATGTCATTATGCCTTTCTAAAAAGATTCAAATAAGCATGCACAACAGTTAAAAGTTGCACCACTAAATGCTTTAAATACCACCTCTTGCAAAATAATAAAATAATGCTATTATGAGACAAAACGTGTGGGATACTTTTGCCAGTTCGAAGTCCAGTTCGTCTACCCCATAACAAAAAATACAAAAAAAATCCTAATGAAATGCTTATCTAAAAGCTTTTTCATTAGGAAATAATAACTGACCTTTTACGTCACAGGAGGGATTCGAACCCCCGACCGTCCGCTTAGAAGGCGGATGCTCTATCCGGCTGAGCTACTATGACATTTCAGCAACAAACAATATTATAGGGAATTCACCTTCGAAAGTCAATGTATTTTTGTTATTTATTCCATCAATCATTGTTTCCCTAAGCTAAGTAAGAATGAAACTTATGCTTGTCACTGTTTTTCTTATAAATCAAACTGAACGTCATCAGCTTCTTTGGTAATCAATGCAACGCCATCGCCCAAGGGTACCAAAGATGTCGTTAAGTCAGGATGCGTATTAATCACTTCTAAAAATTGATTTAATTTGCGATGAATGGCGCGTTTTCCTCTAGGGATTTCTTCAATCGGATCTAAAATGGTACCACCTTGGAAAATATCATCCACCATTAAGACTCCGCCTTTTTTAAGCAAGCGAATGCAGTCTGGTAAAAAAGTAATGTACTTGGACTTTGCGCTATCCATAAAAATAAAATCATATGGACCTGTCAATTCAGCTAAAATATCAGCTGCTTGACCTTCCAATAACGTTACTTTATCTTCTAAGTCCAGACGTTTGTACGTTTGCTTGGCTTTAGCAATCATCACATCATAACGATCAATCGTCGTCACATGACCTTCTCCTATTGTCTGAGCCATCAGACTTGAAGAAAAACCAATCGCTGCCCCGACTTCTAATATTTGTTTGGGCTTTAATTGCCCTAATAGGAATTTTAAAAAGACCACTGTTTCATGAGGAATAATTGGAACACCTTGTTCATTCGCCTCGCGTTCAACTTGGCCCAACTCACCCGGTAACGCTTTTTGCTGCGTCCGTAGATAATCGACAAGTTCCGGCTTTACGACCGGCCGATGCATCATTTCGTTTCTCATTTCTCTTTTGTCTCCCCTTTAGATAGAATCATCCCATTATACGAATTTTCTTGTCAGACTGCAAATTTCTCTCCTTTTTAAGGAAAAGGACTTGCTTTTTAGAAAACAATTGAGTAGTCTTAAGACAGGATTTGGACAAGTAGCAAAAAACGATTGTCTTAGAGAATCGAAGCAAGGCTGGAACTTCGATACAATAACTTTTGTGAACCTACCAATGGTATTTATTGTGAAAGCAATAGGGATGGACTCCTTATCGTCTGGCAAGTGGGGTTGCAAAAGGCAACCAACTAAGGTGGTACCGCGAATGTTCAAGCATTTCGTCCTTTTTAAGGATGGGAGGCTTTTTCTTTTGCCTTCATTTATTAATTTTAAGGAGCTGATAGTATGTCAGAACAAACAAATGATTTTACACAATGGTATTTACAAACAGTCCAACAAGCTGAACTAATGTCTTATTCTCCCGTCCGTGGATCAATTATTTTCCGTCCAGATGGCTTTGAATTGTGGGAGCATATTCAAGAAGAATTCAACAAATTTCTTAAAACACAAGGGATTCGCAATGCATATTTCCCTATGCTCATTCCTAAAAGCTTTTTCATGAAAGAAGCCGATCATATTGAAGGCTTCGCCCCTGAGCTTCCTTGGGTTACTGAAGTCGGAGATGAAAAGTTAGAAGAACCATTAGCATTAAGACCGACGTCAGAAACGATGATTGGTTCGGCCTTTTCTGATTGGATTCATTCTTATCGTGACCTACCATATGAAATCAATCAATGGGCAAATGTTTTCCGTTGGGAAAAAAAGACGTTACCATTTTTACGTACGTCTGAATTTCTGTGGCAAGAAGGCCATACTGCTCATGCGGATGAAAAAGATGCACGTCGCCGGACAATGAGTATCTTAGATGAATATGCACGGCTATGTGAAGAGTTTTTAGCTATCCCTGTCTATAAGGGACAAAAAACGCCTTCTGAACGCTTTGCGGGTGCCGTTGATACCTATTCGATCGAAGCCATGATGAAAGATGGCAAAGCTGTTCAAGCGGGTACTTCTCACTATATGGGTACCAAATTCGCTGAAGCTTTTGACATCACTTATTTGACGAAAGAAAACAAACACGTAGCCGCTCATACCACTTCATGGGGCGTATCGACTCGTTTACTTGGTTCATTAATTATGACACATGGCGATGAAAATGGTCTGGTATTCCCACCGACTGTCGCTCCGACACAAGTTGTTTTACTACCAGTCGGCCCTTGGAAAAAGAACCCCGCTATTTTGGAAAAACTGGATGAAATTTTCCAAGAACTAAAAGCGAAAGGCATTCGAGTACGTCTAGATGACTCTGAAAATTCACCAGGCTACAAATTCCATGAGTGGGAATTAAAAGGTGCATGTATTCGGATTGAATGTGGTCCTCGTGATTTAGAAAATGGTCATGTCATGGCTAAAGTCCGCGACGTAGATGGCAAAGTTACCGTAGCTTTTGACGAATTATTAGCTTATATCGATGAGCAATTAGCTATCATGCCAAAACGCTTATTAGAACAAGCTCGTCTACGCAACAAAGAAAACGAACACTTTCACATCAATACATTAGATGAATTAAAAGAACACATCGAAGCATGCAAGAAAGACAATCGACCAACTGGCTTTGTCTTAATCGGATGGGATGGTTCAGAAGAAACCGAAGCAAAAATAAAAGAAGAAACTGGATTTACAACGCGTAATATTCCTTTCCAAGCACCAATAGAAAAAGAAGTCGATCTTGTAAGCGGCAAACCAGCGAAACACACCGTCTGGATTGCTCGTGCCTACTAATAGGTTGGAACAAAAGCGCTCAGATCCGAGCGGTAAGGTCAGAAATCCCGAAAATTGTTCTGCAAATTTTTGAGGATTTTTGACTTACCGCCGAGGAATCTGCTTTTGTAACACCGATAACAGGTTGGCGCAAAAGCGCTCAGATCCGAGCAGCGAAAAGAACTAGCTAGTATAAAAAAAGCCCATAAAATCCAAAAGTTTACGCAATGACTTCTGGATTTTATGGACTTTGTGCTTTTAACTATTGTCTCAGCCTTTTTAATAAATTAATTCAAATAGATCTTCTGTTTCGATATTTCCGAAATATTTTTTCACATCAATCTGATCGACGACTTCTTTCAGTGCTGCTTTTTCATATTTCGTGCCGACAAGGGCTTCTTCGACATCTTTGATTTCACCCAGTCCAAAGAAGTCACCATAAATTTTCGCTGCTGTGATTTTTCCTTCTTTTACGTTCAAGCGTACTTCAATTGAACCGATTGGGAAGCGTTTGCGGCGCTCGATATCAAATTCCGGTGACTTCCCATAGTTCCAATCCCAGTTCGCATAGTACGTTTGAGAGATTTCTTTTACTTTTTGCCAGTCTTCATCTGTCAACTCATAGGTCTTCACATCCGCAACAGAATCAACACCAAAGATTTTCAATAATATTTCTTGACGGAATTCTTTGGTCGTCATTCCTTGCTTGTCCTCAGGTAAAAATGGTTTGATATTGGTCACCCGAGAGCGAATAGACTTAATTCCTTTTGATTCGATTTTATCTTTGCGGACCTTCAATGCATTAACGACTTCATTAATGTCACTATCAAACATAATGGTCCCATGAGCAAACATCCGGCCGTTTGTCGCATACATCGCATTACCTGAAAATTTCATATCATCAATAACTAAATCATTGCGTCCTTTTAAACGCGCGCCTTCCACACCCATTTCATTTAAGGCATCGACGATTGGTTTGGTTAATTTTTCAAAATCACGGAATGAATTGCCATCATCCGGCATAATGAAACTAAAATTTAAGTTCCCAAAATCATGATAAACTGCTCCACCGCCACTAAAGCGACGTACCACGTGAATTCCTTTTTCATCTACATAGTCTTTGTTGATTTCTTCAATCGTATTTTGATTGCGACCAATAATAATCGATGGCTCATTAATATAGAATAACAAGATTGGTTCATCGGTTTTCATTTCTTGTAATAAAAAAGTTTCAATCGCTAAGTTTATTCGTGGATCTGTCAATTCATTTGGTACAAAAATCATGTCCTTTTCCTCCTTAAATCGTATAAGTGTGATGAACTTTAGCAACCGTGACAGTCACGTCTTCTCCTGCTGCTTGTTGCGCTTGCTGTGCCAAAAGGTCTAAGTCGCCAATTTGCGGTAGATGTGTCAGCACAAGGTGTTGCACATTGGCCACTTTGGCAAGCTGACCAGCTTCTTTTGATGTTAGATGGGCATGATGATATTCATGTCCTTCAAACAGATACGTATCTGCCAAAAGCAAGTCTGCTAAAAAAGCGAATTCATTTAATGTCTCAAGATAGCCTGAGTCGCCGGTGAATACAAACACTTTGCCCGTCTTCTTCTCTACAAAACGCATCGCATAACAAGTGACCGGATGGACTGTTTGTAAAAATGTCACTGTAAATGGTCCTAAATTCAAAGGCTGCTCTTTTAAATAATCAAATCCTTGCGAAACATTTGGCATAGTCAATTCCTTAAAATGAATTTCATCTTGACCGTGGCCATAGATTGGTAATAGTGGCTGCTTTTTCTCACCTGGAGACAATTGCCAATAATACTGTAAGACTCCCAAGTCCGCAATATGATCGAAATGATAATGGCTTAAAATAACCGCATCAAGCGCTAATGGATCTAAGTGTTTTTCTAACTCAACTAACGTAGTACTGCCGGCATCAATCAATAATTGAAATCCATCTGACTCCAATAAATAACTGGTCGTTCCCTCTCCTTTATAAGGGTAAGCGCCGAGACATCCTAGAACGGTTAATTTCATTTTTTCACACCCCTTTAAGAAATATGCTACCACATTTCTGAAAAAAGAAAACAGTGTTTCGCTTTTTTTCACAAAAAAACTTTTTCTCATCCACTCAAACTTTGAGTGGATGAGAAAAAGTCGTTTCTTAGTTAATTTATTTTGAATCAAGTGTTGCGGGATTTTGATCTTGCCACTGTGTAGAAAAATACTCGTTAGAAAGATGATATGTTACGTTGGTGTCATTTTTGTTTGTTAAAAATGGTCGGATGTACTGATCCGCAGAGAGCCATCCTAACCAACCAAGATGAATTGTATCTGACATAAAGTACGGTACAGAGGCATCCTTTGTAAAATCCGCAATATTGGTAAACCCTTGTTCTTTCAATTGATACGTAATTTTCTTACTGAATCCTTCCAGCATTTGTAATGATAAGCCGGTGTATTCACTCCATTTTTTATTGACTGGGGGAATAATAAATAATGGCTTAGCGTGGACAGATGCCAATTGTTCCAAAACCAATTGAAAATCTGAATACTCAGGCGAATATTGATAATCAAAATGAATTTGCGATTTCTTTAATGCGCCCATATGCTTTTTCAAACGTTGGTTAAAAAATTGATTGTCAATGTTGTAGGGATTATTCGTCGTCTGTTGCCTTCCATTTTTAGTAGCGAGCTGCGTTAATTCCTCTTGGTTGTATTCATTAGGTAATTCGTGCATCGCTTGGTTAATTTGATGATTCTTGCTCAAGATATCCAGTGGACTAAACAACTCATCTTCACGATTTAGCACCCAATAGATCATTTCAGCCCAGTATTTTTCCTGTTTTGTTGGTAGCTGCCCGTTAGCGATGTGTGCTAACATCGCCGATAAATTTTTCCGTTGTTTTACTTTCCCATAGCTCGTCAGGCGAGAAGCAAAGTACTGATCAGCTGGTGTTATTTTTTTTAGAGATAACGCCCACTGATACGTCTGAATTTCGGAAAAATAGGCATCAAAATACTGCTTGTTTACCCCATCTTTGACAAACCACTGTGGAGAGATAATAAATACAAGTTTTTTTCCAGCTAATTCCTGGCCCATTGACCGAATCATCATGTATTGGGTTAACGACTGTGTCCCTGGAGCACCTAATAAAAATGGAGTATACCCACGGCGGTACTTTTTGGCCAATACTGACGGATGAAACGCATCAATTCTACTTAATTCAGAAGAGCCGAAAAATGGTACATATTTACCAGATGCAATTGCCTCGTTTTTAATGGCATTTCCTCGAATGACATTGGCGGACATAGAACTAGATGCCTTTGACCAGAGCGTTTTATTTTTATCCGAAAACTGAATCGGTGAGAAAAAAACGGCTAGCACCATAATGACAGCTAATAAAACGGGGCCAAAGATGGTAAAGAGACGCTTTTTCATGCGTTTTGGAATAATGGTACTTGTTGTATGATTTTACGTGGTGTTGCCCACGCATCACGGTCAAATTCTGACACTGGTACTTGAATTCCCAATTGTCCTTCTAGTTCAACTAATAATTGCACACTACCTAAAGAATCCAGTAGCCCTTCACTAAATAAATCCAAATCCAAATTGTTAGATACTTCATCTGTTCCAGTTACTTCTTCTAAAATTGCTAAGATTTTTTCTTCCATTTTTATTACCGTCCTTTGTGATTATTTTAAGAAAAATAGTGTATTTAAAAATCCTGAAAAAAGTAAAAAGCTAAGACATACACCATGAAAGGTCCCAATTACCGCCAATGAGTGAGTAAGCCGATTGGATGGTAATGACCGGTGTCTTTTTTTATAGCGAATCCACGCATCATTCAGACAAATCCACGTCGCATGATAAATACCATAAGCGATGTAGTACCACGTTAACCCATGCCAGATTCCCATTAATAGAAATAAAGCGAAGTAGCCGACATTCGATGACACCACCCGACTTTTAAACACTTTTTTCTTCATTAACGTAAACATCAAGCGCATGTACACATAATCTCGAAACCAAAATGATAGTGACATGTGCCATCGGTTCCAAAATTCTTTGATATTGGGAGCCAAAAATGGTTTGTTAAAGTTGATTGGTACGTCATACCCCATGAAATTACTCGTAGCGATGGCAAATAAACTATACCCCGCAAAATCAAAAAAGAGATACATACTGTACACATACATATAGCCAACAAGGGCCCAAGATACCCCTCCGCTCATCATCGCTTCCTTCGCGACGACTGGTAACAATACTTGGCCGAAAAAATAGCCTAGCATAAACTTATAGAGAAAGCCTAGAAACAGGCGTTTGACACCTTTTTCTAAGTAATCAAGATAGTCTGCAGGGGCTTGATTGGCCTCTTTTTCAAAACGACGATACCGATCGATTGGCCCCGATGAAATTGTCGGGAAAAAGAGTAAGAAGCGAATAAAATGCAACCACTGATACTCTTTGATCATACCATCGCGCATTTCCATCACCATTTGGACTGAACGAAAGGTCAAATAAGAGATTCCTAAAAACCCTAACAATGACGGCTGATTATCATGAAAAAACGGAACAACCTTGGTAATTGCTAATGGGAAAATAGCCAATAAGACAAAGAGATAAAAAACACTCGTCTGATTCTTCTTAGAACGTAAGTGAAAATAAGTACCTACGACCCCACTTTGCCATAAGACATAGCCAACAAGTGCGAGTCCTTGGTGCCACTGCTCACCACCAAAACTCATCCAAAGAAACAATAGTGTGACGCAGGATTCGTACCACTTCACTCGCTTGCCAAAATACAACCCAATCGCCAATGGACACAAGGCCAGTAGCAAATAGAAAAAATAAATCGGTTCAGCATATGGAATCATATGAGGGAACATCATGTTGGGTTCACCTCTTGAATTAGTCGCTTGCGATCAAGTTTGCCATTTGCCGTTCGCGGTAACTGCTCACAAAATACGTATTTTTGAGGAATCATGTACGGCATCACTGTTTTCTTTAATTCTTGTCGAATCATCTTCGCTCGTTCATAATCCTTTGTTTCCGTCGTTTCCATCACGACATAGGCAAGTAGTTGTTGGACTTTATGCTGGTTGTACTTTGGCACGACGATTGCTTGCTTTATACCCTCGATAGCCATCAAATGATGATCAATCTCTTCTAATTCAATGCGATAGCCGTGGAGTTTCACCTGAAAGTCAATCCGTCCCTCATAGTACAACAGACCATCAATCACCTTACCCGCATCACCTGTTCGATAAGCAGGCTCGCCGTTCAACGTAAAAAATGCAGCCGCTGTTTTGCTTGGATTATTTACATACCCTTTTGAGATACTCGGACCAGATAGGACAATTTCTCCAGTCTCACCAACAACAACTTGATTGCCATGCATGATGGTGACCTTCGTATCTTCTTTGACATAACCAATTGGGAGTCGGTTCACTGCTTCTAATAACTCAGTTGTTACTTGAATTTGTGATACAGCTACGGTCGCTTCTGTCGGACCGTATGTGTTATAAATCATTGCTTCTGGGAATTTTTGCAACAATTTCTTTGCTGTTTCCTTAGTTAATTCTTCTCCACAAAATAAAAATACTCGTAAACTAGGAAGCTCATTGTGAGAAAAAGCTGGCTCCATCAAACAAATATCGATAAAAGAGGGTGTCGATACCCAGACATCAATCGGCAACTTGGGTAGGACCGAAAAAAGTTCCTTAAAATCGTCCACAGTCTCCTTAGCAAGTGGTACCAATGCACCGCCAATCAGGAGCGCTGGGTAGACACTCATTACAGATAAATCAAATGAAAATGGTGCTTGCGATAAAAAGCGATCTTCTTTATGAATCCCTAAGTCCTGCAATGCCCACTGGACAAATGACCATAAATTCTGTTGGCTTATTTGAACGCCCTTTGGTACTCCTGTAGTTCCTGAAGTAAAAATAATATAGACCGTTTCATCTAACGCCAATCCTTTTGGGACCACCGCTTCCTGTTTTAGACTCTCGGTCATTAGTTGCTCCAGAGATACTGTGGAACAAGGCAACTCCATCGGGCATTCACTAGTCCAGACGCAAAGTGCCGGTTTGGCAATATCAACAATATATGCCAATCGTTCTTGTGGCGTATGGGTTTCAATTGGAATATAGGGATGACCAGATTTCATGGCAGCTAAGAACGCCACAATCATGCCAAACTCTTGCCCACCATAGACAACAATCGGCTCACTTTGGGCTACGTTCGCGGCAAAATATCGCGCCAGCTGATCGGATTGTTTTTTTAATTCACAATACGTATGCGTGGTTTTTCCAATATAAACTTTCGCGTTTGGCTGTTTTGTAGCAATTTTGTCAATTTCTTCATAAATATAGCGCATCTGCTTTCACCTCATTAAAACTCATTGTAAATGAAGGTCCCACCTTGAATCGTACGATAATGATACAAATAGATGAGTCCCATTAGTATGAGAAAATAAAAAAGCGTCCTAGCCACAAATTGAACCCACTCTTTTGACCAAACAATATGCAACTTCTCTTTCATTTTTCTTCCCTCCATTCCAACTCTAGTCTTTATTTTAATCACAAGTGTCGTTTCCTGACATTGATTTAGGTGTCATTTTCTTCAATGAACTAACAATTTTGTTAGATAAAAAAACCGATAGCCCCTGAGCTATCGGAAATGTGATTATGAGGATTGTTCGGTAATTCGAATTGAAATCACAGCGGAAAGAACGTAAAACAAACTAAAGCTAACTATCGCCAGTAAACCAAATAAGTACACGAGCCAATAACTCGCACCCGGTAATAATTGAACAACAGTATAAACTGCGACCGACCCATGTGTGGTGGCCAACAAAATGACTGGAAAAAAAATGCCTGCATTTGAAAAATAAATGGCACGACGTCTCTCTTTTTCCGAAACACCTAAGTTTTTTAACAATCGAAATTTTGCTTGTTCCTCTTCCGCTCGACTAAACTGCCGTACAATCAAAGAAGAAGCTGTACTAACCAGGATAATCCCACCGACAAAGACTGACACGAAGATAAACAAGCCACCTTCTCTTCGTGCCAAACGCATCCTTGGGTAGCGATTGGTACTACTTAGTCGTAATGCCTCACCACTATAATGATTATATGTATTATCATTCGTAGTGGTCAATTTTTCAGATTGAATGGTACCAGTAAGTGCTTGGTTTTTGTAGTCAATTGCATAATAGAGCGGCTCTATCCATTCTTCCTTTAGTTGCTTTTCGTAGGCGGTTTGAAAAGTCGCTTGATTGAGACCTGATGCATTTAGATAGATGAGTTGATGCGTATAGCCTGTGATCCGCTGACAGACTGCATCCGTCACGACCAACAAATTTTCACTGTAACGCAACATGTTATTACCAAAGTAATCCCCGTACATGGCAGTCATCGTAAGCGTTTCTCCTTGAAACAATTGAACTGTTCGATCATATGTAGACAGCTTGCGGCTTATCAGAAAATCTTGATTGAAAAAGACTGTCTCCTGATCAGATAATTGGTCAATTCTTGGTGCATCAGGAAATAGCCGTTGCACTTGCTGATATTCCGAAAGCGACACCAGATTGACGAGATCGGCCTGCCCGACAAACTTTTTATCGATTGCCGCTAATTTTTGCTTCAAATATACACCCGTTAACTTGAAAGTGACTTTTTCTTCTGCACTAATTACACCATCTTCATCAGCAATTAATTGCGTTAGTTTTGCTTCTTTTTGGGGAGTAACTTGAAACATGGTCGGATTTTCCATTGCATTCAAGCGATAGCTTAAAGCAAACAATCCCGAAGCCGTACCGATAAACAGTATCGCAAAACCAACAATGACCGTCACAAAGGAAAGAATTCGCCAACTTTTATGCACTTGAAAGCGAATGGAACCTAACATAAAGCCATAAAGAGACCGATACTTCATTCCTTTTCGTCTTGCAATCAAATCAAATACTTGTGGTAAAGTATAGGCATAAAATAAAAATGTTCCCGCGATACATAAAGCAAATATCAGAATGGGTAGCCAAAAAATTGCACTAAAATCTTCAGTTTCCTTAATATAGCCTTCTAATATAGCTAGAAAATGAATGGAAACATAATACCCGATACTAATAAATATCACACCTAAACAGGCCATCATGCGCCGACTAAATCCCCAATACTTAGACGAATAAAACCCTTCTTTTTCCGCTTGTAACAAAGGCGTCAATGTCTTACCACGAAGAAGCCAAATATTTTGCATCGAGGTGACGAATAAAGCAAATAAAAAGACCAGTATCGTATTGCGAACTGATGCCCACGAAATAAAAAAAACACTGGCAATATTTAATCCCATCGCCTTAATCAAAATCATCGTAAATAATTTTGAAAAGAGTAGCCCCATGAGCATCCCCGTTACTAAAGAAAACACATTCAACAAAATTGTCTCGAGTAGAAACATCGTCACAATCTGTACTTTTTTCATTCCAAAGAGCTGATAGATGCCTAATTCATTTTTCCTTTGTTGGAAAAAGAAATGATTAGCACTTAACATAAAGGCTAAAACCACCATCGCAACGACAATATTGCCAAAGCTTAAGACCCCAGCTAATTGCACATCTTGTTTCACGCTTCGTACAATAGGCTGATCATAGGTCATCGCACCAAAAGAATAAAAAATCATCACCGCAGTTAAAATACACAAAAAATAGACCATATATGCCCGCAATTGTTTGGAGAAGCTACGCAACAATATCTTAGTGAGCATTCATTCTGCCTCCCCCACCAATGGTTGCTTGCATATCAATCACTTGATCAAAAAATTCTTTTCGTGAGCCACGTTTGACTACCTCAGAAAAAAAGACACCATCTTTAATAAATAAAATTCGATTGCAATAACTAGCGGTAAAAGGATCATGGGTAACCATCAAGATTGTCGTATCCTCTTGGCGATTGACATCTGATAGGTAGCGCAGCAGCTCAGTGGCTGCTTTGGAATCAAGTGCCCCAGTCGGCTCATCAGCAAATACCACACTTGGTCGCTTAATGATCGCTCTGGCAGCTGTCACGCGCTGTTTTTGTCCATTGGATAATTCACTTGGGTAGCGATCCAGTAAATGCGCCAGACCCAATAATTCACTAATTTCATTGATCCGCTGCTCACTCTCTTGAACAGATGTCCGATCAATCGCTAATGGCAACAAAATATTGTCTTTCACCGTAATCGTCTCTAGCAAATTATAATCTTGAAAAATAAAGCCGATTTCTTTTCGCCGAAAGTCGCTTCGCTCTTTTTCATCCAACTTTGTCACTTCTTGATTGGCAATCGTAATCGAACCAAGAGTCGGGGCATCAATCGTTGCTAAGAGATTCATTAAGGTCGTCTTACCCGCACCACTCGGCCCCATGATGCCCACAAACTCACCCTTATCAACACTAAATGATAAGTTTTCAAGAACTTTCGTGCGATTAAAGCGCGTTCCGTATGATTTGGACACATAAGAAACTTGAATCATTTTTGGCATAATCGTTTCCCCCCTTTTCATTCATTGTACTATATCTTATCCATCAACGATACGGTTGCCGTTCTCTTGTTTGTTCCTCAAAACCAATAGAACTGAGTCGAATCAGACTCATTTTGATTGGTTATTCACATTAATATCCATGATTCATACAAACGAACAGTGACAATGAAAACACTATATATAGTGTTTTATAAATATTTTTTTCAATATATAGTTGTATTTATCATGTTATTATTCTATCATGGATACTAGTACAAAAGGAGCTGAATCCCAATGATGGTTTTAAAAAGAAAAGATGAGCAATCTTCTATCGTCTACAATCAGTTAAAAAAAATGAAAGTTGTTAAACGTGATGGACGCTTTGTTGTCTTTGATGATCAAAAAATTTATGATGCCTTGCTCAAAGCCACACAACAAGTCAATGGGCCGTTACATGCTAGCGATCATCAAGTCATTCATCAAATTGTTACTCAAATCAACCAAGAAATCGCTGCTCGCTTTAAAAAAAATATCAAAATTTATGAAATCCAAAGCATCGTGGAGCATACGTTGATTCAAAATCACTTGTATCAATTGGCAGAGCATTATATGCACTATCGTTCTCAGCGTGACTTAGAGCGTGAACAAGCTCTAGATATTAATGTCACGATTGATAAGTTACGCAATCGCGATCAGACAGTCGTCAATGAAAATGCGAACAAAGATAGCAATGTGTTTAATACCCAACGCGATTTAACAGCTGGGATTGTTGGCAAATCAATTGGGCTAAAGATGTTGCCACCGCATGTCGCAAATGCACATCAAAAAGGGGACATTCATTACCATGATTTAGATTATCATCCCTATGCACCCATGACTAACTGTTGCTTGATAGATTTTCAAAGCATGCTTAATGAAGGGTTTAAGATGGGCAATGCTGATGTTGAATCACCAAAGTCCATTCAAACCGCGACTGCTCAAATATCGCAAATTATTGCCAATGTCGCTTCGAGTCAATATGGTGGCTGCTCAGCTGATCGTATTGATGAACTCCTCGCTCCTTTTGCGAAATTGAATTACGACAAGCACTTGGCCGATGCACGGGAATGGATTGATGGCGAGAAAAAGCAACACGCCTTCGCAAAAAAGAAAACGCAAAAAGATATTTTTGATGCCATGCAAAGTCTGGAGTACGAAATCAATACGCTATTTACTTCAAATGGCCAGACGCCATTCACTTCGCTTGGCTTTGGCTTAGGCTTAAATTGGTATGAGCGAGAAATTCAAAAAGCCATTTTGCAAATCCGCATTAACGGTCTAGGAAGCGAACATCGCACGGCGATTTTTCCGAAGCTCATTTTTAGTTTAAAGTCAGGTGTAAACCTAAACCCACAAGATCCAAACTACGACATCAAACAACTCGCATTAACTTGTGCCACAAAGCGCATGTATCCAGACGTCTTGAATTACGATAAGCTGGTCGAGCTGACTGGGAGCTTTAAAGTGCCGATGGGTTGTCGTTCATTTCTTCAAGGATGGCAAGATGAAACAGGCAAAGAAGTCAATGTTGGCCGTATGAATCTAGGGGTCGTGACAGTGAATTTACCTCGTATCGCACTAGAAGCCCATGGCGATTTCGAGCGTTTTTGGATGTTATTTGAAGAACGGATGAGCATTGTGAAAGATGCCTTGGTCTATCGTGTCCAACGATGCAAAGAAGCCACACCTGCAAATGCGCCGATTTTATATATGTATGGCGCGTTTGGCAAGCGACTTCAAAAAAATCAATCGGTCGATGAGCTTTTCCGCCACCGCAGAGCCACTGTCTCTTTGGGCTACATTGGCTTATATGAAACAGCTGCAGCCTTTTTTGGCGGCGATTGGGAACACACGTCTGCTGCCAAAGCGTTCACATTAGACATAGTGAAGGCCTTAAAAGCTCATGCAGATGCGTGGTCAGATGAGTATGACTACCATTTTAGCGTCTACTCCACGCCAAGTGAAAGCTTAACCGACCGCTTCTGCCGCTTGGACACGGAAAAATTTGGTCGAGTGAAAGATATTACCGATAAAGAATATTACACAAACAGTTTTCACTATGATGTACGGAAAAATCCGACACCGTTTGAAAAAATTGCCTTTGAAATGGACTATCCTGCTTATTGTTCAGGTGGATTCATTCACTATTGTGAGTACCCAGTCTTGCAACAAAATAAAAAAGCCCTTGAGGCAGTTTGGGACTATGCCTACTCAAGAGTTGGCTATTTAGGAACCAATACGCCAATTGATCATTGCTATCAATGTGGCTTTGAAGGAGACTTCCATCCAACTGAGCGAGGTTTTGAATGCCCTCAATGTGGCAATCATGATCCAAAAAGTTGTGACGTGGTCAAGCGTACGTGTGGCTATCTAGGGAATCCCCAAGCCCGCCCGATGGTTCACGGTCGACACAAAGAAATCTCTGCTCGTGTAAAAAATATGTAAAAAGGGGCGCTTACGATGCGAAATCCACAACCAAAAGAATGGCTTGCAAGCCAATACAGTCAACACTATGTTGCTGATTACAAACCATTTAACTTTGTTGACGGCCAAGGCGTCCGAAATAGCCTCTATGTCAGTGGCTGCCTCTTTGCTTGTGAAGGGTGCTTTAATAAAGCCGTCCAAAATTTTCGCTATGGGCAACCATTTACGCCAGCTTTATTGGAGCAAATCATTGCTGATTTAAGCCATGATTATGTGCAAGGTCTCACACTTCTAGGTGGGGAACCATTTTTAAATACCGCTGTTTGCCTACAAGTCGTTCGATCAGTCCGAGCTACCTATGGCCAAAAAAAAGATATCTGGTCATGGAGTGGCTATACTTTTGAAGAATTATTGCTTGAGTCACAAGACAAACTTGATTTATTAGCCGAACTTGATGTGCTAGTCGATGGGCGCTTTGAGCTAAGTAAGCGAGACTTATCCTTGCAATTTCGCGGCAGCAGCAATCAACGAATACTCGACGTCCCAGCTTCCTTAAAGCAAAAAAAGGCCATCATTTGGTCCGAATGCATCGACGCTGATCGACACTAATGAAAGAGAATGAGCAAATGACTGATGGGTCGAGAGCGTTGCTTTTAAAACACCGTTTGTTCATATATAAAGACATGAGAGGTTACTAAATTTGTCCTGAAAATTTCAAGACTCACTATGATGACAAAAAGACAGAAGTCCCAAAGTTTGAGAGATAACTTTCGGATTTTCTGTCTTTTTTCTAGCTATTGCTAACCATTTTTTTTCTAATCTGAAACATTCGTTTGCCATAGCGGTAGCTCAATATTTTCATACGTCAAAGGATTTAGTCCCGTCACCGTAACGCCTAAAAGACGTATTCCTCGATCAACTTGATTCTCCTCCTCAAATAATACGCTCGCAACGGAAAAAATCTCTTCTTTGCGATGCGTGGCTCGATTCAGCGTCATCCGTTTGGTTTTTGTGACAAAGTCGGCAGTCCTCATCTTTAAAACGACAATATTGCCATGACGCTCTAGCTTCTTCAGCAGGTCAGCTACTTCTTCTGAAAGCTGTCGCAATTGCGTCAAGCAACTTTCTTCTGTCGTTAACAGCGTCCCATATGTGCGCTCTTTCCCGACTGACTTACGCTCTCTTGTCGTTACGACTGGCGAAAGATGGATACCTCTCACTTTTCGAAACAAGGAATAGCCCATCTTGCCAAACTGCTGAATCAAAAAAAATTCATCCTTCTCATATAAATCAGCACCAGTATGTATCCCTAGTTCATGCATTTTAGGGACAGTCTTTTTCCCTACGCCGTGAAATTTTTCAATCGGCAATTTCTTTAGAAAAGCCACCGCATCTTCTGGCATCACGACTGTCAAACCGCGCGGCTTTTGATAGTCAGACGCCAATTTAGCTAAAAACTTATTATAGCTGACACCCGCTGAACAGGTTAACTGCAACTCATGCCAAATATCATACTGAATACATTTGGCGACTTTGATGGCCGATTTCGCTTGAATCTTATTTTCTGTGACATCAAGATAGGCCTCGTCAATCGACATTGGCTCGACAAGATCTGTATAGCGCTGAAATATCTCTCTAACTTGTTTCGAGACTGCACGATACTTCTCGTAATTGCCAGGTAGAAATACCGCTTGCGGGCAAAGTTCATAGGCTTTTTGGGCACTCATCGCCGAGTGAATGCCATATTGGCGTGCCAAATAATTTGCTGTCGTCACGACCCCGCGACCACCTGTATCTTTCGGATGACGCGCAATGACTAGTGGGCTTTTGGCCAATGAAGGTGCATCTCTTTCTTCGACAGAGGCAAAGAATGCGTCCATATCAATATGAATAATTTTTCTTGAAAGATCATTTTTTAACGGAAATGATAATTCACTCATCTAGCCTCACCTCACATATAGTATATACCAAACGAACGTTCGCTATCAACAAAAGCACTTTTGCTAAAAGCATTTTGGTTTGCTTCATCCATTCAAAAATCGCAACTCAACTTGTATTAAATCTATATACAAGTTGTCTTTTTTTTGCTATAGTTCACTTATTGAGGTGAAGAGAATGAATCAGGAAAAATACTATGGTTTATTGAAAGAAACGTTTGCAAGTAGAGAGAGAGTTGCGACTGAATTAATTAACTTAGAAGCAATACTCCATCTTCCCAAAGGTACTGAGCATTTTTTAAGCGATGTTCATGGTGAATTTGAAGCTTTTGATCACGTCTTGAGAAATGGCTCTGGTAGTGTCAAAGAAAAACTACAAGAGTATCTCGCGTTAGAACCGATTGAAGAAAATGAATTAGCTACCTTAATCTATTATCCCCAACAAAAACTCACACAAATCAAAACGATCCATTCGACAAGCGACCTACCTACTTGGTATGAGCAAAAAATTATTTTATTGGTAAAAATGATTACCTTTTCGAGCAAAAAATACACGCGCTCCAAAGTTCGCAAAGCATTGCCTGAGCGCTTTCGCTATATTATCGAAGAATTACTGACCGAAACTCAAAAAGACCAAGAAAAGGCCTTTTATGTCCATGATATCATCAAAAAAATCATTCAGCTTGGACAGGCCGATGAGCTCATCGAAGACTTGGCAACGACGATTCAACGGCTTGTCGTCGATCATCTACACGTGGTCGGTGATATCTATGACCGTGGTCCGGCACCCGATGCTATCATGGACCGATTGTTGACGTATCACTCAGTCGACATCCAGTGGGGCAATCATGATATTGTTTGGATGGCAGCTATGGCTGGTTCCAAATTATCATTGATGAATTTGATTCGCATTTGTGCCCGTTACGGGAATTTAGACATTTTAGAAGAGCGCTATGGTGTATCTATTCGCTCATTGGTTGACTATAGTCGTAAGCATTATACCGTGTCAGATCCATTTTTACCCAAATTAACTGGCAATGAGACGTGCAACGTGTCTGAAAAAGAAACACTGGCACTCGTTCAAGAAGCGACTGCCATTTTACAATTCAAGCTGGAAGGGCAACTCATTCATCGCCGGCCTGAATTTAAGATGAATCATCGCAAAGTGCTTGAAGCAATCGATGCAGATGAAATGACGATTGTCCTTGATGGGAAGACTTATCCACTCCAAGATTTCCAAGCACCAACTGTCGATTGGAACGACCCCATTGCCTTGACTGCTGAAGAAGAGCAATTGATTACACAGCTAATGCATAACTTTCAATCTTCTGAGCGCTTAAAACGACACATGGATTTCTTAATTGAAAAAGGGAGCATGTATTTGTGCTACAATCATAATCTGCTCATCCACGGGTGCATCCCGCTCCATGAAAATGGCGATTTTAAGTCACTCCGTATCGACCAATGCCATTATTCTGGCAAAGAGCTACTGGACTTTTTCGACCGTCAAGTCCGAGCTAGCTATACTCAACCACACGTACATGAGGATTTAGCAACGGATATTTTATGGTACTTGTGGACTGGTGAATGCTCCTCACTCTTTGGTAAAAATGCCATGACAACCTTTGAACGCTATTATATTAAAGACAAGAAGACCCATGTGGAAAAGAAGAATGCTTACTATCACCTCCGTGACCAAGAACAAATTTGTCAGGAGATTTTACAGGCCTTTCATCTTCCTGTCGATGGCCATATTATTAATGGACATACACCTGTCAAAGAAAAAAATGGTGAGAACCCAGTGAAAGCCAATGGACGGATGCTAGTAATTGACGGTGGCTTTGCCAAAAGCTATCAAAAAGAGACCGGCATCGCTGGCTATACATTACTGTCTAATAGCTACGGCTTACAATTAGTCGCTCATCAGCCATTTACTTCGGTGACCGAAGCCGTGCAGACAGGAACAGATATCATCTCGACTCGTCGACTTGTCGAAAAAGTCACCCATCGCAAAACCGTCAAAGAAACAAATATTGGCCGAGAAATCGTCGATGAAATAGCCGATTTGACCTATCTTTATGATCATTTTGATCGCATAAACTAAAAAAAACCAGAAAATCCACAAGACATTTCTCAAACTTGTGGATTTTCTGGTTTTTTACTTGTCGTTCGTCTCGCCATTTTAGTCGGATTATCAACAAACCACTGATGCCTTGTCTGCTACTCCTCTTGATGATAGGCGCTATATAATTCTTGTCTAGATAGCCCTGTTTCCTTAGCAACTTCTTTGATTGCTTTTGTGGCTTTTGTACCAGCTGCGACCCGTGTGGCAATCATTTCAAGACCGTCTTCAAGTGAATACTCAGCTAGGATTGGTTCTTCTTCAAGTTTCCCTGCAACTAGCAAGCAGCATTCCCCTTTTAACACTGTCTCTTGCAAATACTCACAAAGTTCATCAATCGATCCGCGTATGTATTCCTCATGAATCTTGGTCAACTCGCGACAAATAACTACTTGGCGCTCACCGCCAAACACCATCCGCATCGCTTCGAGCGTAGCAGCGACCCGATATGGGGACTCATAAAAAATCAGCGTCGCAACTTGATCGGCTAATTTTTGTAATTCTTCGACTTGTTTTTTCTTTTTCCTTGGTAAAAAACCATAAAAATAATGAGGCTGCGGTGTCAATCCTGAAGCAATCAAAGCTGTAAGACCAGCAGTCGGCCCTGGTACGGCAACGACAGGAATCTGCTCTTGAATACACGCGACTACTAATTCATGACCTGGGTCACTAATCGATGGCATCCCAGCATCACTCACTTGCGCTATCGTCTTACCATCTTTTAATAGCTTAATTAACTGCGGCACACGCTCACGATAGTTGTGCTCATGGAGACTCATCTGTGGGACTTGACTATCAATATGATTTAATAATTTTTGTGTATTACGTGTATCCTCACTGGCAATTAGATCACATTCTTTTAACAACTTGCAACTGCGTAACGTCATGTCGTCTAGATTGCCAATCGGCGTAGGAACCAAATACAACGTCCCAGAAACTTGGGTTTGATAACTCTTTTGTTGAAACACGAAATTTCTCCTCTACTATTTAGAAAAAGAGAGAGTAAGCTACCCTCTCTTTTTTATTTGCCAATTTCTCGATAGATTACTTCCAAACAAAATGCACACGGCTCATCGCGTTCCCTCCTAGAACCATAAAGGTCATAGCAGACATGAAAGCCTTCTTCATATATCTTCTCTAAGTTCATACGTGACTTGGATAGCTCTTGCTTGACCTTTTCGGCTGGTGTTTCAGCAATATGATTCAACTCACGAATATGATCTCTCAGTCGTTGATTTTCGAGTTCAAGTTGGGTATTTTTTTCAACAATATCTTGTAATGTCGTCTTCATTGAGCCTAGATTAGCTAATAGTGCTTGTAATTCCTCTTCAAAATCATTTAATCCATCGTAGACAGTGCGCTTATCCATTTTCATGCGTTTCACCTGCTTTGACGAATTCCTGTAGCTCTTCACTATCGTATTCGACAGTAGTCTGATCATGTTCAAATAATCTTACTTGAACAACCCGTGAGAGCATATTTAAGCCCGTCACTCTTCCTTTGCCATCAGGTGTAAGTATTTCTTGACCATAGTCAGGCATCTCTTTTTTGGCTTCTGCATAAGTATCATTTTCATAGGCCAAACAACACATCAAGCGACCACACAGGCCAGAAATCTTGGTCGGATTTAATGATAGGCCTTGGTCTTTTGCCATCTTAATCGATACTGGAACAAAATCACCTAAAAACGTCGAACAACACAACTGCCGTCCACAAGGCCCTATACCGCCTATTAATTTGGCTTCATCCCGGACACCAATCTGACGTAATTCAATCCGTGTACGGAACACACTTGCTAAGTCTTTGACCAATTCCCGAAAATCGATGCGCCCATCGGCTGTAAATTGAAAAATCATTTTAGAGCGATCAAATGAATATTCGACATGCACTAATTTCATTTCTAATTCGCGTTGGCGAATCTTTTTCTTTGCTATTTGTAAGGCTTCTGCGGCCTCTTTTAGATTTTTTTGGTGCTTTGTTTCATCGTCGCCTGTTGCTCTTCGAATAATCGTTTTTAACTGTTGTGGCACATCATCTTTATGGACCGACTTGTTCGGAATAACGACCTTTGTATAATAGACTGATTCTTGTGAATGTACTAAAACTGCATCACCATATTGAAAGACTTCTTTTCCAGGAGAAAAATAGTATATTTGGCCAGCTTCTTTATAGCGTATACCAATCACTTCAACCATGGGAATCCCCCTCTACCTTACTTATACTTCTTATTGAGTAATCGCAACGCTAACTGCTCCGCAACATTTTGAAACGAAACATTGGCTGCTAATTTTTTCTTTGCATCTAAGATAGCTTCCAACGCGTTCGAATCAGTCAGTTGTCCTTGCTTTAATTCTTGCTGATACAATAGTTGCAACAGCTGCAAAAGGCGCTCTTGTTGAGATCGTTCTTTGGCTTTAGGTACTAGCTTTCGTTGCACGAATAAATACGCATTAGGACTTTGATTTTTCAGCAGTTGAAACCATTTGTTTACGCTATCCTTAGCATCATTAAACCATTCATCCGTAGAGATTTCAACTGCTTTCTCAAAACTATTGGTCAGTTGTACCAATAGTTTGGCAGTCAAAAGAGGAATTTCTATTTCTTGTAATCGTTCAAACAATCGGTCTTTTGATAATGGTGAAAAGTGTAGCACTTGACACCTTGATTGAATCGTCGGCAAGATTTTTCCTAAGGCATTGGTCTCTAGCATCGCCACAAACGTTCCTTCAGGTTCTTCCAAAAATTTCAATAAACTATTGGCAGCTTGAACGCTCATCTTATCTGCTTCTTGAATAATAAAGCATTGCAGCTTTTGCTCAAATCCAGACTTGGTGAATTCACTTTGAAGTTGGCGGATCTGCTCGACTTTAATTGTCAGTCCATCCGGTTTTACGACGCGGATGTTTGGGTGCTCGCCTTGGTCAATTCTGACGCATTGCATGCAGTGATTGCATGGATTGCCTGCTTGTGGCTCTTCACAAAAAAGACGTTTGGCAATCCAAAGACTTGCTTCATGCTTGCCAGTCCCTTGGTCGCCTTCAAAAAGATAAGCATGAGCCAAATGCCCATGCTCAATCATTTTTTTTATTTGCTTGAAAAGCCGCGGCTGGTGTGTAGCTAAAAAAGTAGTTTCTTCCATCGCTTGCTTCTCCTTTAATATTGATGGAATCCTTCCATTGGTAAGACGAACACTGTCGCACCACCAACTTCTACTTCTACAGGATAAGGTACTTGTCCATCTAACGAAATATCTAATGACATCGGGGTCGATACGTATTGACGACGAGACTGGCATGCTTTTTTGATGAGCTCTAATGTTTCGTCTACGCGTTCGTCTTCAATCCCGATAATAAATGTGCTGTTACCGGCTTTTAAAAACCCACCAGTTGATGAGAGCTTGGTCGCACGAATATTGGCATCGATAAATTCATTTGCTAAACGGTTACTATCCTTGTCTTGAACAATTGCTATAATTAATTTCATGTTTCTCACTCCTCAAAAAATGTTGGGTACTTTGTCTTAATTTTAGTATAACACTCATTGACCACTTCTTGCACGTCTTGGTTCGCATGAATTAATGAAAAACGCTCAGGTTCTTTTTCCACCAACTTTAAATAGGCATGGCGGACACGCTGATGAAACTCTAACCCTTCTGTCTCTAAGCGATCAATACTAGCTTTTCGGCTGGTTTGAATTCTTCTTAGCCCTTCATCTGAATCAATATCCAAATACAAGGTGAAATCAGGTTGCAAGCCTTCTGTCGCAAACTCATTGATTTGAGCAACGCTCTCGATACCGATACGGCGGCCTGCTCCTTGATATGCGAGTGAGCTATCCACAAAACGATCACACAAAACAATATGACCCGCTGCTAAAGCTGGTATAATCACTTCAATTAAGTGTTGGCGACGAGCAGCTGCATAGAGCAAAGCCTCCGTTCGCACATCCATCTCTTCGTTGTTTGGATCCAGTATTAAGTCACGGATCTTCTCAGAAATGCGCACACCACCAGGCTCTCTGGTTGCGATGACTTTTCTATTTGTTTCTTTCTCCAATCGAGGAAATAACTCATTTAGTGCTGTCGTTTTCCCTGCACCGTCTGGCCCTTCAATGGTGATAAATAATCCGCTCACACGCTCTCCTCCAATATCTTTTCCATACTTATAGCTCTCTTCGCCCTTCTACGGCCTTTAGCAAGGTCACTTCATCGGCGTATTCGATATCACTACCGACTGCTAAGCCATGCGCCAAACGAGTCACTTTGATCCCAGCTGGTTTGATTAAACGCGACAAATACATCGCAGTCGCTTCACCTTCTGTCGTCGCATTAGTGGCAAGAATGACTTCTTTTACCTCTTCATTATGTAGCCGCTGAATCAGGGCCGCGATGTTGATATCATCTGGTCCTGTCCCTTCCATCGGGGACAATACGCCATGCAATACATGATACAGGCCATGATATTCTCGCATTTTTTCCATTGCCATGACGTCTTTTGGCTCTTCTACCACGAGTATCGTGCTCCGATCACGCGTCTTATCTGCACAAATCTCACACGGATCTTCTTCTGTAATATTGCCACAGATTGAACAAAACTGTAAATCACGCTTTACACTCAGCAATGACTTGGCAAATTCATTTACCACTTCGTCTTTCATATCAATCGTATGGAAGGCTAATCTTGTGGCTGTTTTTTGACCAATCCCAGGCAAGTTCATATAACTTGCGATGAGACGAGCGATTGGTTCAGGATATTGCATCGTTGTCTCCTATCTTAGAACCCTGGGATACCTTTTGTATATTTACCCATGGTTGCTTCAATTTCTTTTTCGACTTTTTGAATCACGTCGTTCATTGCCATTGCTACTAAATCTTCCATCATTTCAACATCTTCAGGATCGACAATCGCTGGATCAATCGCTACTTGTTTCACTTTCCGATCACCAGTAATTGTGATTTTTACATAGCCATTGGTGGACTCACCTGTAAATTCACGCTCATTTAATGCTTCTTGCGCTTTCACCATTTCTTTTTGCATTTTTTGTACTTGTTTCATCATACCTTGCATATTTCCCATTCCACGCATCATTTGCTATTCCTCATTTCTTAGTTTTTTTCGATTGTTGTTAGTTCGCCAAATAATTCTTGGGCTTTTGCGACCAGCTGATCGTCTTGAGTTGAAAGTAATTCCACTTCGCCTACTGCTTCAGGTTCTTCCTCCAGTGTATCATTTTCATGGTTTCCCGCAAGAAAATCTTTCCGCAAATTGGGCCAATCTTCCTTCGTAATAAAAACGGGGCTTGGTGCGTAATCACTGACAAATCGGCTAATGTGGTTGTGCAACGCGAGCGAGAATTCTTGATCCGTTGTCGCCCGTTGACAAATAATTTCATAATCAAAAGCAATCACGAGTCCTTCTTCACTTGCTGCTTTTAACTCACTAGCTTTTAGCATTGCTTTTTGCGTCGGTGTCATCGAATCCAACACATCTTCCCAGACCGTTTGTAGTTGTTGCATGCGTTGTTTGGTAGCTGCTTTTAAGACTTGGTTGACGCGTTCTCTTGGGACTCGGTATTTACTGTGGCTCGGGCGGACAGCATTCACTGGCTTACGGTCTGGTGCTTGCTGATTGACTTGTCGCAGCTGCTGTCGCAACTCATTCACTTCTTTTTGCAACGATTGGACTTGCTGGGTCAATTCACCAGCTACTTCTGGGGCTTGTGGGCTTGACTGCACAGCTATCGTCGAGCCTTCTGCGGCTAATTTGACCATGGCGACCTCTAGGTATACCGTTGGACTGGTCGTCAGACGAATATCGTTTTGAGTCGTATTTAAGATTGTAATCCATTCATACAAGCGCTCAGTCGGTAGTTGTTGCGCCAATTGCAAGAAATCATCTGTAAGGCGCTTGTTTTCTTTCGTTAACAAAGCAGGAGCTTGCTGCTGCACGAGAACATCGCGACAATAAAACAATAGATTCTCAATTAAGCGTCGGGCTTCTTTCCCTGACTCTAATAAGCCATCCAATTGTTCCAAAGCCCCTGTGGCATCATGAGTCAGACAAGCGAGTAACAAGCGGTCCATTAATTCAGACGTCAGACTGCCCGTCACATCAAAGGCATCTTGGGTGGTGATTGTGCCATCTGAAAAGGCAATCGCCTGATCTAAAATACTCAGCGCATCCCGCATTCCGCCCTCTGCCGCACGTGCAATGACAGCCAATGCATCTTCCTCATAAGATAGATTCATCTCTTGCAAAATCTCTTCTAAGTGCTGCACGATGTCTTGGGGCAAGATGCGCTTGAAATCAAATCGTTGTGTTCGTGAAATAATGGTCGCAGGAATCTTATGTGGTTCCGTCGTCGCCAAAATAAAGATAACATTCTTTTTCGGCTCTTCTAATGTTTTCAACAAAGCATTAAACGCCCCCGTCGATAACATATGGACTTCGTCGATAATATAGACTTTGTATTTTGCTTGCGTCGGTGCGTAATTGGCACGATCACGAATAAAGCGAATTTCTTCCACACCATTGTTGCTCGCAGCATCGATTTCAATGACATCTTCTTGACTACCTTTTGTAATCGACAGACACATGTCACACTCGTTACAAGGCTCCCCATCCACGCTGTGTGGACAGTTGATGGCTTTGGCAAATATTTTGGCTGCGCTGGTCTTCCCTGTTCCTCTCGGCCCGGTGAAAAGATAAGCATGAGAAATTTGTTGCTGTACAATTGCATTTTTTAATGTCTGAGTAATTGCTTGTTGTCCGACAATTTCATCAAATCGTTGCGAACGCCATACTCGATACAATGCTTGATAGGCCATCTACTCTTTCACCTCATTCTAAAAAAATCACTATCTATAATTATACGAAATTTTTCCTAAAAAAGAAAGCTAAGACCCAGTACACAACTCAGACTTGCGGCGGATGCCTGTAATAATTGCGCCTATGGTATAATAAAAAAAATGAAAATTTGAGGAGGAACTCTCATGGGACTAATCAAAGCAGCAACAAGTACAATCGGCGGTGGCTTAGCAGATCAATGGCTAGAAATTATCGAACCTGACGATATGGGTGATACGATCGTTTTTACTAAAGGTGTGAAAGTGCGCCAAGATAGCAAGCGCGGATCAAATAAAAAAGGCACAGATGATGTCATTACAGACGGTTCTGTCGTTCACGTCTATCCAAATATGATGATGCTAGTCGTCGATGGTGGCAAGATCATTGACTATACTGCCGAAGAAGGCTACTACACAATTAAAAATGATCTCGCTCCTTCAATGTTTAATGGTTCGTTGAAAGAGGCGATTTCAGAAACGTTTAATCGCTTTAAATTTGGTGGCGTGACACCGCAAAAGCAACAAATTTTTTATATTAACTTACAAGAAATTAAAGGCATTCGCTTTGGTACCTCTTCACCAATCAATTATTTTGATAATTTTTACAATGCAGAATTATTTTTACGTGCACACGGTACGTATTCAATTCAAATCACAGATCCTATTTTATTTTATAAAAATGCGATTCCACACAATCAATCAAAAGTCGATATCAATGATATCAACGAGCAATACTTAGCTGAGTTCTTAACTGCCTTGCAAGCATCCATCAATCAAATGTCAGCAGACGGTCAACGCATTTCTTACGTGCCATCAAAGAGTATGGAACTAAGCAAATACATGGGCGATGTCTTAGATGATCAATGGAAACAAACCCGCGGCATGGAGATTGTTTCAGTAGCTGTTGCGAGCATTTCGTATACAGATGATTCGACAAAACTCATCAATATGCGTAATCAAGGTGCGATGTTAGGCGATGCCAACATTCGTGAAGGATTTGTTCAAGGATCTGTCGCTGAAGGCATCAAAAATGCCGGCAGTAATCCCAATGGTGCAACCAATAGTTTTGTCGGTATGGGTATGGGCATGAATGCTGGTGGTAACTTCTTAAACCAAGCATCGCAAACCAATCTCAATCAAATGCAACAAAATCAAAAGAACCAACAAAACGATAGCTGGACATGCAGCAAATGCGGTACTGAAAATACAGGGAAATTCTGTAGCAACTGTGGCGAGCCCAAACCACAAGCCACTGGCGCAAGCATCAAAATGAAATGTGCTGCTTGTAACGCAGTTATCGACTTAGCAAATGGTGTGCCTAAGTTTTGTCCAGAATGTGGCAAGCCATTTCAAGGTGTCCCTGTTGACTAAGCAAATCACAAGGAGGAATTGAAATGGATGTCATTACCCATAAATGTCCGAACTGCGGTGGCGCATTAACATTCGAGCCATCTGACCAAAAGTTTCACTGTCCATTTTGTTTAAGTATTTTCACGACTGACGAGTTGTCTGCCTTTGAAGAGAGACAAAAGGCAGCGCAACTTGTCGATGAAACAACCAGTGACCAAGCTTCAGATACCCAAAAGACCGATAGCGAGCAACAAGAGCCAGATGCCAATCAGATGGAACTATACACTTGTCCAAGCTGTGGCGCAGAAATTGTGACCGATGCCACGACGGCTGCGACGTATTGTTACTTTTGCCATAATCCTGTCGTTTTAACCGGACGACTGAGTGGGAAGTTTTTACCGAGTCGCGTTCTACCATTTGCCATTAACAAAGAAAAAGCAACCCAGACCTTCTTGCAGTGGGCGCAAAAAAAATGGTTCGTACCAAAAGATTTCTTTAATCAAGCACAAGTCGAAAAATTAACTGGCGTTTATTTCCCTTACTGGGCAGTATCGGCTGATGCCAAAGGACAATTAAACGGTGTAGGTACTAGCTTACGTGTCTGGGTATTGGGCGACATTGAGTACACAGAAACCAAAGAATACGCGGTTAGACGCGCGGGGAACTTACATTTTCGGGACTTCATCCAAAATGCGCTTTCTAAAAACGCACAAAAAAAGATGGTCGAAGGCGTTCAGCCCTTCCCACTTGAAAAAGCCGTGGCCTTTGAAAATCAATACCTTTCTGGCTTTCAAGCCGAAAAACGTGACATTGAGTACCTAGATATCCAATCAAGCGTCCATCAAGAACTAACGGACTACGGTCAATCATTATTAAGTGATACAGTCAATGGCTATACGACTTTTCGGACGACGAACAAACAACTGTCTATCACCAAGGAGGACAACCAATATGTGCTCTTACCAGTATGGTTAGTGACCTATCAAGCCAATGATGCCAAGAAAAAAACCTTTTACTATGCCATGAATGGTCAGACCGGTAAGACAAGCGGTATCTTACCACTAAGCTATGGCAAGTTGGCCGCTTTTTGTGGCAGTATTTTTGCTGTTATCGCCATCATTTTAATGATTGGAGGGTATTTCCTATGAAATGGATGCAAAGATTAGGACTGGTCAGTTTGTTCGTATGTTTATTTGTTGTATTTCCTACTCAAGGAAAGGCACAAGCCGTTGATGATCAAGCTTCTTTATTTACAGCAGAACAAATAAAAACGTTGAATCAGCTAGCTGAAACGTTAAACGAAAAAATCAAAGGAGAAGTATTCGTTGTCACAACAACAACGAATGACGACTCTGAAGAAACGTATGCCGATGAGTTCTTACGAGACAAAGTCGGCAATAATCAAAATGGCTCAGTCTTTTTAATCGATATGGGGCAACGGGGATATCACATCTCCACTTCAGGAAATATGATTGATTACTTAACCGATAGTCGCTTAGAAAGTCTCTTAAGTGATATTAAAGACCAACTAAGTACCGGCTCTTATTATGAAGCAGCCAAGACTTACTTAGAAGGCGCCACTTCCTATGTCGAGGCGGGCGTTCCGGGAGGCCATTACCGCGTAGATCGTGACACGGGGAAAATTACTTATTACAAAGTGCTCACGCCCTTAGAAATTACGATTGCCTTGTCCGTAGCGGCAGTCATCAGCCTGATTGTTTTCATTTGGGTTAAATCAACGTATCAATTAAAACGCAAAACCTATCATTATGCGTATCGTCAAAATGGAACAGTCGATTTAACAGACCGCAGTGACCAGTTAACCAGATCCTTTGTGACAACACGGCGAATACCAAAACCATCCAATAACAATGGTGGCGGCCTCGGTGGCGGTGGTAGTACCACCCATTCAAGCGGCGGCGGATCGTTTGGCGGCGGTGGTGGAAAATTTTAGTTTCCCATTGATAAAAAAATGGCAAAGAACAGAAAGTCTAAAAGTTGTTTCGTAAACTTTCGGACTTTCTGTTTTTTTTCTACTAGCTATCTCTTCGTCTTTTTGGGTTGAGCAGCACAAAATTATTTATTCCCAAATTTTTTCTATTTTTTTATTTCGCCTCTTTTTCATTATCTTCTTCGGGAAAAAAGGTTATTTTTGCCGATAGTTTTCAGAAAATAATGACAATAAGAAAAACTAGTGGTATACTTTGGAAAATAAAAGGAGTGGTTATGATGACACAAGCTATCGACTGGAAAAGCTTAGGGTTTGAGTATATCAAAACACCTTATCGCTTTTTAGCCAAATGGAAAGACGGGCAATGGAACGAAGGAGAATTAACGGAAGACAACGTTCTACATATTTCAGAAGCCTCTGCTGCCTTACATTATGGGCAACAATGTTTTGAAGGATTAAAAGCTTACGGCCGTAAAGACGGTGGAATAAACTTATTCCGTCCCGATGAAAATAGCAAGCGACTAAATAGAAGTGCTGAGCGCTTACGTATGCCGGAAGTTCCAGAAGCATTATTTATGAAAGCAGTAAAAAGCGTAGTGCAAGCGAACCGTGACTTTGTGCCTCCGTATGGAACAGGCGCAACGTTATATATCCGCCCACTATTAATTGGTGTTGGGGACACAATCGGTGTGAAACCAGCTCCAGAATTTATCTTTACTGTCTTTTGCATGCCAGTTGGTCCGTACTTTAAAGGTGGCTTAACGCCAACGAACTTTATCGTTTCTGATTATGACCGCGCAGCACCAAAAGGAACAGGAGCAGCAAAAGTCGGTGGGAACTATGCAGCAAGTATGTTACCAGGTGAAGAAGCACATAAACATAATTTTTCCGACTGTATCTACCTTGATCCAGAAACCCATACAAAAATTGAAGAAGTTGGTTCAGCAAACTTCTTTGGTATTACGAAAGACAATGAATTCATTACACCAAAATCACCATCAATCTTGCCAAGTATCACCAAGTATTCTCTACTGTACTTAGCAGAGCATGCATTGGGATTAAAAGCTGTCTCTTATACACATCTGACGCTGCCGACGACTTAATAGGTGTAG
>ENA-OWZU01000069-OWZU01000069.1-human-gut-metagenome-genome-assembly--contig:-NODE-69-length-41486-cov-29.875600_pt1 | contig 41486 bp, 40 predicted proteins | sample MGYA00249263_ERZ652121 | MGnify/ENA primary metagenome ERZ652121 (study PRJEB26925, sample SAMN05827113) | human gut metagenome | biome: ENVO:2100002; feature: ENVO:00000062; material: ENVO:00002003... | reverse complement strand
ATTAGCTCAGTTGGTTAGAGCGCCACCTTTACACGGTGGATGTCGGGGGTTCGAGTCCCTCATCGCCCACCTGCATCAACGCCTTTAATCACAACGTTTTCAGTGGTTTCAACACCGCTACGCAGTCCATGTGCCCACGTTTTGCCCACATCCTGCGAAGCCACCTGCACCGCAGCGTCGATGGTACGAGCCACATCATCCAAATCCGAATCGAACAGATCCGCGTACACGTCCAACGTCATGGCCGCGCTCTTATGGCCAAGCATGCGCTGCAGCGCCTTGATATTCGCGCCGGCATGCACCGCGATGGACGCGGCCGTATGCCGCAGGTCATGCGGCGGCAGAGGCTCCACGCCAGCCCTCCTGCACGCGCTGACGAACCATGTGCGGTTCGATTTCGCCCCAGCAGCAGACTGGTTGCGCGGAGGACGGCCGAGATGGTCACGGAAAACCCAATCGGACGGCCCCTTGCCGGCCAGCACGGGAAGCAGCGCCTCGCCCACTATGGATGGCATGGGCATGTCGCGCATCTCATGCGACTTCGGCGAGGTCTCCATCCACTCACTGCCGATGCGCGTAACATTCCGCATGACGTGTATTCGACGGCGACCATAATCCACATCCTCCACCCTCAACCCGCACATCTCGCCCCAGCGCAGGCCGCACAAGCCAAGCACCAGCACGAGCGCCTTGCGGTCGGTCGGCTGTATGCGTGCCCTTCCTGCCTCGTCCGCGACGGCCAGCAGTTGCTCGACGGTCAGATACCGGTGCAGTCTCCTGCCCTCACGCCTGGGCAATGCCAGATCGTCGGTCGGAGCCTTGACGATGAGCCTGTCCTTGATGGCGAGATCGCAGATTCCTTTGAGCACGCCGACGATCTTGAGCACCGTGGACGGTGCCAGTTTTTCCGCCTTGCCGCTGACAAAGGCCTGCAATTCTCTGTGTGTGATGGAGCCTATCTGCCGTGCCGCGTATTCCGGCTCCACGTGCGTCTTCCACGTGATTTCGTCGGTGCGAATGGTGTTTGGCTTGAGGATCGGACGGCGTGAATCCATCCACTCGGCGTAGACGTCGGACACCAGGGTGCGTCCGGCCGACTGGTCCACGAAGCTGCCGTCCCTTTTGGCGGCGTTGACGTGCTGGTCTCCCCACGCCTCGGCGTCCATCTTGCGCCGGAATCCGCGTTTGCCGGTCGGCGCTCCGTCCGGTTTGCGGTAGCGCACCTCGTAGCGTTTGCCGCTTTTCGTTTGGTATTGGCGGATTGTGTAAGCCATGCTCGCCCCTTCGTTTGCGTGGCATCAAGTCTATCAATCCGTTGATTTTTTTCTCTGTTTTTTGTGTTTCGGCTTGCAATACTTTATTTACTATGCTAATATAGTTTATATCAAGGAAAGGAGGTGAACATGACACCATCGGAGATAATCACCAGCATCTCGCTTCTCGTCGCGAGCCTCGCGGCCCTCATCAAAGCAGTGACCGGACTCATCAAGGAGATGAGACGGAAACCGAAGAGGAAAAAGTGAGAAAGGGTTCCGGCCAGTCGTAGGGGCCGGAACCCCATATCTCCGATTATGCCATGGAACATCATGAGAACAGAATCGATAGTCAGCGCGGTGTTCGCGCTCGGAACCGCCGCCAGCGCATGGTTCGGCTGGCCGTTCGCACTCACCGCCGGATGCGCCATCGTCAGCGCCGTCTTCGCGCTCATCGCCGGAAGGAAGGACTGACATGACCATCAAATACCTGAGCGTCACCGACGTGTCCAAGCGCCTCGGCATCAGCACCGCCGCCGTCAGCGCCTACAAGCTCCCCCAGCCGGACGCCCTAATAGGCCGCACGCGCGGCTGGCTGCCAGAGACCATCGACCAATGGAACGCGCAACGCCCCGGACGCGGAGTCGGCGGTGGCAGGCCGCGCAAGCATCCGGCGGAGTGACGTCCGCCCCGGCGCTCATCCGCGAGCGCCGGGGCGGTTTTGTTGTTGGAGGTTGGATGTTGTCAGTCTTGGATCGATGGGTGGCACTGTGCCGTGTTCAGGTATTTGATCGAGACTACATGGTGGATCTGGGTTCCTGGCATTTTTTCCTTGGCCGCGTTCCCCTTGCGTAGGGATTGCGGATAGTAGGGGCCGTCCTCTCCGCTTCTTCCGAGGCCGATGCACCAGACTGTGTTTCCCATGTAGAGGCGTATCCGGCTGTTGCCTGATTCGACCACCATGGATGCGTCGTTCAGTGCGAATGCGCTGGCTATCACGTCGGTCTTCCTCGCGAGCCATCGCGCGTCTCCGGTGGGCGCGACCCTTTTCACCGAGATCCCATGGCCGGACAGGAGGTCGGTGTACAGGCGTCGGGCGGGAAGTCTGCGGGTGCGGTTGTCGTCGGCGTAGTATTCCAGGCCGCATAGGTGGGCGAAGTTCGAGGCCTTCCATTGGATGTCCAGCGTCATCCCGTCGTCGCACGTGATTCTCGTGATCGTTCCGACGAGATTGGCGTATAGTCGGGCTGCCTTTCGGGCCTCGCCAAGCATCCGCCGCTTCGCCTCGGTCACGTTCACGCCCGGAATCCTCCCAGAAAATTAAAAGAGGGGCACCGACCAAGCACCCCTCCGAAGCCGTGTGGCTGATCTTTTTACAGTCTTCTGCATGACTAGCGTCCCGTTTGCGCGGGAAGGGTCACGGCTCCGGTTGGTCTCAACCGTCTGGCCCAGCCGTTGGGCGAGACATCCAGCTCTCGCTGATGGCGCATCGACTCGCCATCGGATGCCTGCGGCAGCCAGCCACACGCTTCGAACCCGAAACCCTGCCCACCAGCAAAGCAGGTCCGGGTCTCAAGTTCGATTGCAACGATACCCCATGACGGCGGACATTCGTCTCGCCGTGAGCGTGATCAGGACGGTATTCGCACAAAACCACCGGGCTGCCGCGACGGCGGCGGACGACCACGCAAACACGCCGAATAACAAGAAAAGCCCCTCCCCCAGCCATAGCTGAGAGAAGGGCATGTGTTGTTAAAAAACGGGTGTAAAAAATTCCACGGACACTATAGTTCCGCAAATTTTTCCACACCCGAGGTTGAGTTTCCGGCGCGATGTTGAGTTTCCACTGTCAGGCGTTGCGCAGCGGATTGTAGGCGACGCCAAGACCGCTGGCGATGAAACCTGCCACGGTCGAAATGTAACCGCCGACAGCCGCATCACCGAACGTCATGAAACCAAGGCCAACGCACGAAGCGATCAGACCCAACACGTAGACGACGGTACGCACCTGCTTGCTGAAAACGGGAGTGTACGCGCTGTCGGACTGCACGGTGTCGGTGCCGTCCTCGCGTTCGTCGGTGAGATTGGCAATGGTTGTCTCCAGAGTGGATGATGCTGCATGTTCCGCCATTAATACCCTCCTTTCAGGCTTTGACGAGATACCAGGCTAACTTGTCCGCGGGAGCCAGCGCGATGTAGCGCACTGCTCCGCTATACGCCGTGTACCGGCCCCAGATGTAGCCGTCCGCGACCGTGCTCCAATGGTCCAGATTGACGGTCTGGCCGTTGGAATAGGTGGCGACCACATTGCCGGAAACACTCGGACGGTCGCGCACGTTGCCCATCCACGGCCACACGATACGTGCCCTGCAACACGTTTACGGCAGACGATGACGCGGCAGCCTGCGTCGGCTGGACGGTTGGCGTGGGCGCCGTCGCGCCGGTCATCCTGTCGTACCATGCCTGGGCGCGAGCCATGTAGTCCGCGTTCTGGTCTCCTGCGATGGATGCCGGGCAGGAGGTCGCGGAGAATCGCAAAGCTTCGACCCGATGCAATTCACCCTGCTCTTCAAGATGGCATCCGACTCCTTCGATTGGCCGCTCGACGAAGCAGCCAAGAACAGCGGAGCCCTGCCACGAATCTACAAGCGCGGCTGGCTGGCAATGGCAAGGAAGCTTGGCATGACTTTCCCCGACTCGCTGGATGAGATCGAAGTAATCGACGATGAGCCGAGAGCACCGAAGAAGGAGCTTAAGGCAATGCAGCGGTTGAGCCTCACGGCCAAGAAGCTCGAAGCGGCCGGACTTATCAAATGCCTGCGCAAAGGTAGCCCGCAGAAGCGCAATAACGCTATCTGGCTGCTGACTATCGGCACGCCGGACGAAAATCGCGAGGTTGAAGCCTACGTTCGCCAACGGCTCCACATCTGGGGAGAACCGTGCGGTGGAACGGTGGGCGCGCCAATGCCTCAACCTGACGATGGTCTGGTGAGCCACGCGCGCCCATCCGTGCCCACATTTTGCCCACATCTTTCCGGTAATTGTAGTGATTTGCAGTGAATTGCAAACCATGCGGGAACCGTTGGAAACACTGGGAAAACGGCGGAATGCCAACGATCAGGAAAACCGGGCGCAAAGGGTTCGAGTCCCTCATCGCCCACCTTTTGTTTCCGCAGAAGATAAACCGTTCCGGCTCTTCTGATATTCCCAATTGTCTCGCGTGCACGTCAGCAAAGTCATGACTTTTGTCAAGGTTTTGCCAAAGCCTCCGTCAACGCTTACCAATTCGATATAGACAATTTCGTGGAAACATCTTCTTCGACCGCTTTCGCAAGTAATAAAGGCTTGGAATCGTGTGATTCCAAGCCTTTATATGAGCGCCCGACCTTGGCCATGCATGCCGCGAGGCGGGCAAAACGAATACGATCAGCGGCCTTTACCGAATGCGCGCAGACGGATGCCGTTCCAGTCACCACTGACGGTCAGCGGCATGGCTGCATTCATGCCGGCAGTCTTCGCGGCGGACTGTACGGTGCTTGAACTTGCCGCGCCAGGACGTCCCGGCTTCGGGGTGAGCACCCACAATGGACCATCGTCTCCAAGGACCGCATACGCATCGACGATGGTGTCAGACAATTCGTCTTCGTCATCGCCGTCGCGCCACCAGATAATCACGCCATCAACGGCGGAATCATAGTCCTCGTCGACCAGCTCCTCACCGGTCAGATCCTCGATCTTGGCGCGGATCGAGTCGTCCACATCATCGTCCCACAGCCATTCCTGTACCAGGTCGCCGGCGTGGAAACCGAATTCTTCAGCGTTATCAGATGCCGTTTGATTCACGTTCGTCAATATACCAACACTGCTCGAACATATACGTTACGAACCGTGGAATTGCCCACTTTGCGAGATTGTTTTTTATATATGCGTTAAGAATGCGTCACTCTTCCGCGGAGCATTGCGGCAAGGATGCACCCTTGCCGTCTCGGATGGCAATCAGCGCATCGTACGCCTCCTGCAAAGTGGACACCTTCACCACGTTCAAGCCTTCCGGAATATGGCCCACAACGCTGGAACAATTGGATTCCGGGGCAAGGAACCAGGTTGCGCCGTCGCGTTTCGCTCCTAGCATCTTCAAACGGATGCCTCCGATTTCACCGACTTCACCTTTGTCGTTCATCGTGCCCGTTCCCGCGATGATCTTACCCCCGGAAAGTTTTTCACCAGTCACCTTGTCGATCAGACCAAGCGTGTACATCATGCCCGCCGACGGCCCGCCAATGTCGTCCACATGCATGGACACCTTCATGCCGGACACGTCATAACCATGCTCTTCCAGGAACTTTTTCGCCGCCGCGGTGGCAGAATCCTGCGATGACGTCATCTCCTTGTCGCTGGAATCCTTGTATTCCTCTGCGGTCTGCCCAACAGGAACCACCGCCTCCTGAGGCATCACCGTGGATTTCGAATCGGCCCACGCCACCAATGCCTGCGCGTTCGACACCGGGTATCCTGGCACACCTGAAGCATTGACCGTGACCAACAGCAGCTGGCCTGAATCCTTATACGTTTTCACACCGGAAACGGCGACGACCTGCTTGCCGGAAACCTCCCCGAGCACATTCTGCGTCGGACCGGGCATCTGCACCACATATGCGCTGGGCATAATCAACACCAATACGCACAGTACCGCCACCACCGGCCCTGCAAGATAACGCCATGAACGCGCGGACAGCCAACCTTCCGCGTTTATCAGCCATCGTTTGACACGTCCCGGAGCACCGTTACGTGTGTTTTTGCCGTAAATTCGTCGTGTTTCCTTCATCTTGGGCATACCTCCCATAGCATAGTATGGAACCAACCAAACTTGAAAAAACGCTTAGGAAAAGGCAGGGCCGGCATGGACGAGAACGCGATCCGCCAATGGTTTATCGATTGTTTCGGACCAATTCAAGGCGAGATGGCATGGAACCAGTTTTCCAACATGCCGGAGGAGTTGCGCGACCAGCTGATGAGTCAGGATGTAAGCAAGCTTCCCAAACCGGCTGAAGTCAGGTCTATGATGCAGGCGTTCACCGCGGGCGGACTCAACACTTTCGGAGACATCCAGCACATTACCGAAGAAGGTCCAATCAACGTCAAATTGGCGAAATCATTGGCATTGCAGCAGGCCAATGGCGAGGGATCTGAAACCAGCGTGAGCGCGGAATACGGAGAGATGGCCCGCCGTGCCATCAGCGAGGCGAATCTGTGGCTCGATACCGCCTGCGAGTTCAATCCCGCACAGGGCGAGACGCAGGTGCTCACCCGCGCTGGATGGGTGGAAGGCTGTATCGATTCCTGGGCGCAGTTCGCATCTCCCATAGCCGAGTCGATGAGCGACGCACTGGCTTCGATTTTGTCTCAGCGCTTTGGAGATTCGGAGTTTCATACAGAAGTTTCCGGCATTTTCGCTGGTCCGGTGCAGATTCCGATTCCTGATGATATGAAGGATCCGGCAAAGCTGATGCGTTTCGTCGGCAACACGTCGTTTGCCATGCAGCTGGGACGCGCTGCCGGTGATCTGTCGCATGAGGTGCGCGGCAGTTTCGACCAAGGTATTTCGCTGCTGAAGAATCCGGCTGGCGGCCTGATCGTACAGAACATCGTCGAATACGCCAAATCCTTGGAAATCGACGTGACCGAGGTAATGAGCTATCTTGCATTGCAGGAGCTCGCCCATTCGCGCCTGTATGCTTCCGTGCCGTGGCTGATGCCACGCTTCGAAGCGCTGTTGGGCAAGTATGCCCGTGGCACCAGCATCGATTTGGACGCCATGGAGGAGCAGATCCGCGATGCGCAGTCCGTCGATCCGGATTCCATGGCCGACGCAGTGAACATCACCAAGGTGGCGTTCCCCGACACGCCTGAACAACAGCAGGCCATGAAATCGCTGGAGAATCTGCTCGCCTTGGTCGAGGGCTGGGTAGACACCGTAGTGTGGCGCGCCGGCATGGCCCATATTCCGCATATCGAACAGCTTCGTGAGATGCTCCGCCGCGAGCGCGCCATCGGAGGCCCTGCGGAACGCACCTTCGAAAGCCTGATCGGCTTGCAATTACGCCCGAAGCGTATGCGTGAAGCGGCCGCATTGTGGGATAACATCTGCGCTACGGAAGGCGCACAGGCACGAGACGCGAAATGGTCGCATCCCGATCTGCTGCCGCAACTGCCGAATGATGACGATGGCAACGCCTCACAATCGCAGAACAACGGATCATCGGAAAACACGGAAAATACGACGTTCGCCGCTTCCAACGCAACCGGCACGGCACCACAACCCCTTGACGATGCCGATGGCATGACCATCGATTGGGATGCCGAACTCAGCAAGCTGCTTGACGAAGAAGAGCACAAGGGCGGCGAATCCGATACCAATGGCAGCGACTCTGACGATTCCGCAGAATCTGGCAGCAACAACGAAACTGACGCCGAATAATCACGCTATTCCGTTAGCAGTATCAGCGGAAGAAGCGTGACACCCGTCGTGCCCTTTCGCCCTCATTGCCTTCACGGGTGCGCGCATATGAAACGTCAAGCGTGTCCTCAGCGCGCGTCACAGCCACATACATGAGTCTGCGCTCCTCTTCAAGCACTTCGCCCTCCTGCGGGGCTCCATACGGTATGAGCCCTTCCGAACAGCCGATGAGAAATACGTGTTTGAATTCCAAGCCTTTGGACGCATGGATGGTGGAAATGGTCACGCCGCTCAAATCCGCGCCGACGCCCAATGCTTCCAACATGGCCAATCTGGTTTGTGCATCGTCGGAAAGCGCGGAATTCTGCCATCCGCTATCCCTGCGCACGCGGTATCTCAGATGCTGTTCGCCCAATGCCTTGCACAGGATTTTCTGCTGTGCGTTGACTCTGGTGAGAATCGCGCAATCGGCCGACGACTCCCCCGCATCCACCAGTTTGCGAATACGTGCCGCTACGCCTTGTGCCTCTTCCCAATCACTGCCGTATATGGTTTCCGCAACCCTTCGCCCTTTGCTCCTTTCAGAGCTGAGCTTCAGATAATCGGCCCGTTGCGGCGATGCCGCAAGCACACGATTGGCATAGTTGACGATCTGCGGCGTGGAACGGTAGTCGTTGTTGAGGTTGATGTCTGCGGTGAGCGGACCGAATTCCGAAGCGAAATTGAGCAGACTGTAACTGCTTGCGCCCGCGAACGAGTAAATGGTTTGTGCGGGATCTCCTACCACGCAGATATTGCGGTTTGAGCCGAGCCATCGGGTAAGCAAGCGGTGTTGCAGTGGCGAAACGTCCTGATATTCGTCGACGGTGAGCCATGCGATATTGGAGCGGATGGCTGAGGCTACGTCTTCATCGCTTTCCATCAAATGGCATACAATCAGCAGAATATCGTCGAAATCGATTTCGTTGCGATTTGTTTTTTCCGCTTCATACGCTTTGTATACATCTACGAATTGGCTTGGTTCAAGACCTGAAGGCGGTTGACGATGCATTGCCGCGCAAACGCGCGCGTAATCTTCCGGCGAGATCAGCGAGATTTTGCACCAGTTGATTTCCGTCTGCAAGTTGCGTATGGTGTCGTCATCCACCTGGAAGGTGGTGACGCGACGCAGCGAACGCTCCACCAGTTCCCGCGGATTTCGACAGATGAATGGCATAGGCCCTTCGCACACGTCCGGCCAAACCTGGCGAAGCTGGTGGAGGGCCGCGGAGTGGAAGGTCGCGGCTTTGACGTCAGCTGCGACATCAAGCTTCGACAGTCGGCTGCGCATTTCCGCCGCCGCCTTGACGGAGAACGTGACCGCCATCGTGCTTCGTGGATTCCATGCTTTGGTTGCGCACGCATAAGCGATTCTGCGGGTTACGGTTCGAGTCTTGCCCGCGCCCGCGCCCGCGATGATGCGCACCGGACCGTCCACTGCCGTTGCGGCAGCCCGTTGCGCATCATCTAATCCGTCGAGAATTTCTTCCACTGTTGCACTCATGCGTTCCATTGTGGCAGATTGCCGTTATCGGCGCATGCGTTTTCATGAGATGTCATTGCATGTCTTGCCTGGCTGCACCCAATATGCCCGCCATGACGGTGCAATATGATGCAACGTCGATTTACTGGCGGTTGGCCAACAGTTTTACGGGCAAGTCGGCGCCACTTCGCCCCTACTGTGTATTAAGGTTGGAATTGTGACCGAACGAAGCGAATTTATGATGGCTGCCCTGACCAGCGCGACAATGCCCAATGCCGCCATTGCCGGCGCGCGCGCCAGCGAACAGACCAATCCGACCGACGAAGGGTATGGAGTAGACCATGCCGTGGTTCAGGATGCGGCAGGCAAACTGTATGACGTGTTCGCATCCAACACACCTGAAGGCCGTAAACGTCTTGCCGGTCGCGTGCGCGCTGCGCAGACGCTCGCGCACGCCCGCGAATTAGGCGGATTGGGTTTTGCCGTCGATCGCATAGTGGCTTTTTCCAACGGCGATTTGAAGCATTCCTCCACTGGAGACACGTCCGTGCTCGTAGCCATCCATCATGTGGGTCAGGCGCGGCCGTTGGAGCTGCTGACTTTGGACGATTGCTCCAGCGTAGGCACCGCTTTGGGGGCGATTCATCGCCTTCGCCCCGACTTCTTGCAGGAAGCGGGCTATCCGACGTTTGCCACCGGCCAGATTCGCGCACAGCTGACCGCTTGGATCAAACGGTTGTGCCAAGCCGGGCATGTTCCGCAGGAGATCACCACCAGTTGGGCGAATATTCTTGAGACCGACGGACTATGGTCGTTCTCCACTTGCCCGGTGCACGGCGGATTGCGTGACGGCGATTTGCTGTTCTCCGGTTCGTCCATCACCGCGGTCACGAATTGGCAGGACATGCAGGTAAACGATCCTGCCCGCGATTTGGCTTGGATTTTCGCCAAACTTGATGAGAATCACCGTAACGCTCTGCTTTCCGCATATGGTCGCATGTTGGGCAACCGTTTGGATGATCTGATTATGCTGCGCGCCAATCTGTGGCTGCAGATGGAACAGGTCGGCGATTTCATTTCCGCTTTGAACAAGGCGGACAACGCCAAGATTATGCAATTCAAGGCGCAGGTAGAACGTTTGGCACACCAGTTGGGTGTCACCACGGCGAAGAATCGCGCACAAACCAAATCGAAGCAGGAAGCCAAGGATCGTCCCCAGCGCCCGCCGAGCACGATCACCGTAGGCACGTTGCTGAACGAATCGGAGCGTCGCCGTAACGCGGCCGCGCAGCAGAATGATTCCGACACGACCGGTGAACGTCATATCGATGCCGTGAATATGGATGATTCCACTGGAGATTTCGACGTAACCGGCGATTTCGACGCGACCGACTCCCAGCCGGTCCGCAAGACGAAGAAAATCGTCAACGATGCGACGGAAGCGTTTGTACCGGCCGGAACCCAGCAATCACAAGCACCGTCAGACAGTACGAATGAGCGTGAGGCGACCTCGGTCAGCACTTTCATTCCGGAACGTTCCGCAAAAGAACGGCACGAATCCATGCCGTCAAGTTCCACCATGGTAATCAGCAGGCTGGAAACGGCCGACGGCAACGACGATACGAACGAGGAATCGATTCCCGCATCGCACAGCGAGGCCGCGACCGTACTCATTCCTCTGTTGGAGCGAGATGAGGCGACCATGCAGAAAGCGCAGGCGCAGATTAATCGATGGGAGACGGAAGACGCCACCGATGAGAAGCCACGCGTAGAATAGGCGCACATACCCGTACATACACGTGCGCATGCATTGCACATTATCACGAAGGAGCATCCATGGATATTGAACTCGGCATTCAGAATGTGGCCCGCACCGTCACCTTCAGCACTGAACAAAGCGCCGATGAGGTCAACGCGGCCATCGCCAACGCCGTGGAGAACGGCAAGACCATCAATCTGACGGACGACAAGGGTCGTCGCATCGTGGTGCCGGCAGGCTCGCTTGGCTACGCCATCATCGGTTCCGAAACTAAGCACGCTGTAGGTTTCGGCAACCTCTGACCCGTTCGCTTCACCAGATTTCAGCTTCGAGCTGAAACACACGTTTTCAACGTAGCAAGAAAAGCCAGACGTTCGCGTCTGGCTTTTCCATTTTGAGAGATCAACTCGTTCCTGGTTTCATATCGCAATTACGCATCGATGATTGCGTGTCGGTTTTTTATTTTCTCCTTCGACGATTATTTGCTCAAGAGAACGCCTCGATTGATGATTTCTTGAACCGTTTCGTCATCGGTGAGGTTCTCCCCCAGCGCATTCGGCTTGCCTTTACCATGCCAATCGGATCCGCCAGTCACCAGCAGGTCGTGCCGGCGCGCGATGGCGAGCAGCCGTTCGCGTTGTTCTGGCGGATTGCCACGATGCCATACTTCCAAACCATCCAAACCTTCGGTGATGAGAGATTCAATTTGCCGGTCGGTCAGTAATGTCCGATTGCGTCGGGGGTCTCCGGCGTGGGCGATCACCACCACCCCGCCCGCACCCTTGACCGCGGCCACCACATCATGCGTGGTCGGTGATGGCGTGGGAATGTAATATTTCGATGTTGCGCTAACCGCGTCGAAGAACGCGTCGGATCGTGTTTCATACACACCAGCCGCCACCAATGCGTCGGCGATATGCGGCCGGCCGATCGTGGTACGCTTGCCTTCACGCACCTGTGCAAGCACGTCATCCCATGTAATCGGAAAATCCTGCGCCATCAGTTCCACCATGCGTTTGGTGCGCCGCAATCTCGCATCGCGAGTAGACGCGAACATCTCGCTGATATCGGCATTCAGCGGATCGTATTGAAACGCAAGCATATGCACGGATACGTTCTCATCGACGGCAGTGATTTCCGTACCGCGTAACAACGGCAATCCAATCTGCCGCGAAGCATCCAACGCATCCTGCCAGCCGGAGGTCGTATCATGATCGGCAATCGCAACACCATGCAATCGCAATGATCGTGCCTCTTTCAGCAACGTACACGGCGTTTCCGTACCGTCAGAAAAAACGGTATGGCAGTGAATGTCCCAACCTTCAGCGGGCGGTGCCGCAGTACCTACGCGAATCATGTATCCATCGTAAGCTGTTCTTCGCCGCAACGCGGCACAATACCGCGTAAACTAGGCGATGACAACGTTTGTATTTTGATTCAAGGATGCATGATGAGCGATTTTTCCGGCGAACTGGTTGCCGACGCCACTCTCGACGATGCTTATACAAAACCGCGCGGCTGGCGTCACGGCGCCACTTGGACGTATCTGATCATGCTGGCCGCTTCGGCGGTCGCGCTGGTCGTATCGTTCGTGCTTTCCGCAGAGACACTGAAATTGGCTCGTAATCCCGGTCAGAAGCTCAGCTGTGATGTGAATGCCGTGATGTCGTGTTCCACGGTTGCGGAATCGTGGCAGGCTGAGATTGTGAGGTTCGCCGGTTTGAGTTTCCCGAATGCGTTCTTCGGCATCGCCGCGGAATCAGTGTTCGTAACGATCGCAGTGATCGGCCTGACGAAGGTTGCCGTGCCTCGCTGGTTTGCGTTGTGCACATGGCTGGGTGGACTGGCCGCGCTGGCTTATTCGTATTGGCTGACCTCGCAGTCGCTGTTTGTAATCAACGCGCTATGCCCGTGGTGCCTATGCCTGATGTTCTCCACCACCGTGCAGTTCATGGCGTTGTCTCATGCCACGGCGGTGGTTCAGGAGATTCCGGCCAAAGGTGCGGGCGTGCGCACTTACTACCGTCTTAATTACGATCTAATGGTCGATGCCGTATGGATTGTGGCATTGATCGTGATCATTCTCGTCAAAGATGGCCCGATGCTGTTCAGCTGACGTTAGGTAACGTTCAATCAGCAGTAAGGATTCGCTTGCTTACAGAAGAAGCCGACTGAAAACAGCCGGCTTCTTTCTTTATGCTACGTATTCGTGGATTTCAGTTTCGCATATGCGGTTCATCGCAAGTTCCGCACGAACCGCATGCGCAACTCATAGCAGTTCGATCTTCCCGACGATAGTGGCCGATCCGGTGAGTTTCACATCGTCGTCGGTCACGTCGACGCGCAAAGTACCGCCACGCACGGTGATCGTCCAATGGTCGATGCCTGTTTTGGCACGCAGGGTGATGGCGGTGGCGCACAGGCCCGTGCCGCACGACAATGTCTCACCGCAGCCGCGTTCATTGACGCGCATGGTGGCGCTGCCCTCGTTGTCACCTTCGCTTTGTTCGTCGATGCGCACGAATTCAACGTTCTGATCGCTTTCGATCTGGGGTGAGACGACCGGCTTGGTCACCAGGTCAAGCTGTTCCACGGTCGGCAGGCTGGAGAAAGCGTCTTCGATGACGGCGACCACGTGCGGATTGCCCATGTCCACGAACGTGCCGCGTGCGGAACCGGCCGTGCCGGGAATCGTCACTTCGTATCCATCAAGATCGCCACACTTCCATGAACCCATCTCAACCTGGAACACGTCATTGCCAAGAGTCGGCACATCGCCAAGCGAAGTCAGAACCTTCACACCGGCACGGGTGCCGAGACGGAACGGTTCACCGCCCGGCTGACAGGCAATACCCTGCCGTTGCGCGAACAGGGTGATCGCACGCGTGCCGTTGCCGCACATCTCAGCCAACGAGCCGTCCGCGTTGCGGTAGTCCATGAACCAATCCGCATTGCCGACAGCACAAACAGCAATCTGCTTGTCGTTCAAATCGGACACCGCCTGCGGATGTGTAAGGCGGATCAAACCGTCGCCACCGATACCGAAATGACGGTCGCACAGGAATCGCACTTCATCGGCGGTAGGCTCGTACGTGCCTTCGGCGTCTAGATACACCACGAAATCGTTGCCGGTGGCGTGTGCTTTGTAAACAATGCTTGGAATGCTCATACCGATTCACTCTACACGCGGTAGGCTATTGAAGGAGTTAGACGCAACACGTGTGCGTTATGTTGCAGTATGTTTGCGTGCGGAACAAGGGAGGACGTATGACTTCAACGGCACCAATCGGCGTTTTCGATTCCGGTTTGGGCGGGATTTCCGTGGCGCGCGAAATCCGCCGCGATATGCCGAACGAACGCGTGCTGTATTTTGGCGATTCCGCGAACGCTCCGTACGGAACCAAATCACCTGAACAGGTACGCAAGCTGTCCGACGCCATTGTGAAACGTTTCGTGGAGCAAGGAGTGAAAGCGGTTGTCATCGCTTGCAATACCGCCACTTCCGCCGCAGCCAACGAATTGCGCGACAAATACGACATACCGATCATCGGCATGGAACCAGCGCTGAAGGTGGCATGCGATCGAGGCCATGGCAATCGTCAGCGTGTCATCGTCGCAGCTACTCCCCTGACGTTGCGGGAACGTAAGTTCGCCGTGCTGATGGATCGTTTCAAAACAGACCATACGATCTTTCCGGAACCCTGCCCCGGTTTGGTGGAGATCGTCGAGCACGGCCAACTCGACGATCACGATGTTGTGATGCACACGCTGCACCAGTATTTCGACCAATACGATCTGTCAACAATCGACTCCGTCGTGCTCGGATGCACGCATTTCGTGTTCTATCGCGACTATTTCCGCGAACTGCTGCCCGACACAGCGGCAATCATCGACGGCAACGAAGGCACCGTGCGCCATCTTGGCGTGGTGCTTGAATCGTTGGGCAAGCTCTCTCCGGAAGACGCGGAAGGTGGCATCGAGCTGGCCAATTCCGACACTTCCGCGCAAATCGCGCAATTAGCGCAATCACTGCTTGGTCGCTAATCGCGAATGTTCCGATAGACCGCGCAAAGCCAATTGAAACCCGCAAAAACTGCTCAACCGTTATCAGACGTACAACGACGAAGTGGCGCTGGCCAAGGAATACGAGCAGGACGGCCGCGTGCTCATCCTCGCGCCGGAAAGCCTGTACGGCCTGAACACGTTGAGCAAGTCGTTCGAAGGTTTGGAACGCATGTACCGCGCGGGCTATGCGGCAGCCGAGGCCATTCCCGCATTCCTAAAAAGTTGAGGATGGCGTCCGTATCCATCGTCTGCGAGCGGTTCATGTCCAAATTGAGACATAACGCGAAAATTTTATAAAACTCCTATATTGTTTCCTATTGTTTTTCGTCGACATAATCGACAGAAATGTTGACATTAAAGGAGAATGAAATGAAGAACAACGCGTTCCGTCGCCTGCTGGCCATGGCCGCGGCGGGTGCCATGCTGACGTCGATCGCCGCATGCGGCTCGTCGTCCGGCGATGACACAGCCTCCAACGGTTCCGATAGCACCTCACTGATTTCAGTGAACAACAGCGAACCGCAGAACGGTCTAATTCCAAGCGACACCAATGAAATGGGCGGCGGCAGAGTTATTCGATACCTGTTCGAAGGTCTGGTGAGCTTCGATGCAAAAGGCAAGCAACATCTCGAAGTCGCCGAGAGTATCACCCCGAACGAGGACGCCACCAAGTACACGATCAAGTTGAAGGAAGGCTGGAAGTTCACCAACGGCGAGGCAGTAACCGCCCATTCCTTCGCCGACACCTGGAGTTTCGCCGCCAATGTGAAGAACGCGCAGAAGACCGCAAGCCGATTCTCCACCATCAAGGGCTATGACGAGCTGCAGGATCCGAACGTCGATCCGAAGGCCACACTTTCCGGTCTTTCCACCCCGGACGACTACACGCTGGTCGTCGAGCTGAACAAGCCTGATTCCGTATTCCCGACCAAGCTCGCGCACCAATCCATGTTCCCGCTGCCAAGCGTGGCATTTAAGGACATCAAGAAGTTCGGTCAGGCTCCGATTGGCAATGGTCCGTACAAGTTCAAGTCCTGGTCCCATGACAAGAACATCATCATCGTACCAAACAAGGATTATAAGGGCAGCCGCAAGGTATCCAACAAAGGCATCGAATACCGCGTCTATACGAATGAGGATTCCGCTTACTCCGACGTGCTGTCCGGCAACCTCGACGTGATGGATCAGATTCCACAGTCCGCGGTGAAGACCTTCCGTCAGGATTCCGGCGTGATCGCCTACAGCCAGGCAGGATCCTCATTCCAGTCCTTCGTCATTCCGGAACGTCTTGAGCATTTCGGCAACGACGAAGAAGGCCAATTGCGTCGTCAGGCCATTTCCATGGCCATCAACCGCGACCAGGTCGTCAAGAAGGTTTACAACAACACGAAGACCCCGGCCACCGATTTCACTTCACCGCTCGTCCCCGAATATGTGAAGGAACTGGGGCAGAACGGCGGCAACCTGAAATACAACGCTTCCAAGGCCAAGGAACTCTGGAAGAAAGCCAATGCCATCAAGCCATGGTCCGGCAACTTCCGAATCGCCTATAATGCCGATGGCGGCCATAAGGAATGGGTCGATGCCGTGTGCAATCAGATCAAGAACACGCTCGACATCGACGCCGCTGGCGAGCCGTACGCCACGTTCAGCGACGTGCGTAACCAGGTGACCAACCGCACCATCAAAACCGCGTTCCGTGCTGGCTGGATGCTGGATTACCCGTCCGCTGAAGATTATCTCAATCCGCTATATGCCTCCAGCTCCGCTGACGGTCATGGTTCGAACGATGGTGATTACAAGAGCGCGGAATTCGACGAGCTCCTGAACGCTGCACTTGCCCAGACCGACGTAAAGAAGCGAACCGAGGACTTCACCAAGGCGCAGGAAGTGCTGGCCAAGGATCTTCCGGTGATTCCGCTGTGGAACGACAACGTCGCCGCCGCGTCCGCGACGAACGTGAAGAACGTATCGTTCGATTACACCAATCTGCCTACCTACAACACCATCACTAAGTGATGTTTCCGGCCGGTGGACGAACGATTCGCCGGCCATATAGGGAGCTAAAGTAAGTGGGGTTCGAATCCTTCATGGATTCGAACCCCACTTACTTTTGTGGCTTGTTTTGCCGGTTTGCCACTACAGCATCAACTCTGCACGTAGCTGCCCTTCGGAGACTTCCAACCGCAGTTCATCATCTCGCTATTGAACACCATTGCGCCTTCACCATGAGCCGGAACGACGATCATACCGCCATCGCCATGATGACGGGCGACACCATCCAGCGCCGCCTTCGCGGCCTCGATTGGCTCCTCCTTGGCGTACAGAACACGATCGGAAACCTGATGCGCAGCGACTTCCTTGACGAACGCCTCACCGATGCCGGTGCAGGAGATCGCGACGGAATCGTTGTTGGCATAGGTACCACAGCCCGGCAGAGGCGAATCGCCGACACGTCCCGGCATCTGGTTGGTGATGCCACCGGTGGAGGTGCCGGCAGCGATGTTGCCGGACGAGTCACGGGCGACAGCGCCGATGGTGCCATGCTTCTCCCACTCGTCGCCGTTGGATTGCGCCTCGCGCAAGGATTCCTGACGTGCCGGAGTGATGAAATAATCACTGTCGCACAGTTCGATTCCCCACTCCTTAAGCAAATCATTACCAGGCTTGGCAAACATGACATGCTTAGTCTTTTCCTTGATGGCACGCGCTACGTTGATCGGATTCTTAGACGTGGTCAGACCACATGCGGAACCAACCTCGCCATCGATACCGGTCATCAGGCAGGAATCCATGGATACGATGCCTTCGCTTGTCAGCGCAGCACCACGGCCAGCGTTGAACTCCGGAGCATCCTCCATGACACGGATAGCCGCGCACACGGCATCCTCCGCCGGAGCCCCCTGCTCCAGCAACGCATAGCCAGCTTCAAGAGCCCTGTTCAAATCCTGCTCCACCTGGGCACGACGTTCTGGCGTATCCTTTTTGCCACGATTGCCGGCACCCGCGTGAATCACCAGCAGAATCCCGTCCGGATCAGCTTGGGCGATATGGACCGTCGACTGAGGCAGTGCAGCTTCGTTCATTGATATCTTCTCCACTCCATTTTTATTGATTATTCGCAGATATTTTACGTCGTCCTTCGCTAAGAAATGACCGAATACGCAAAAATACGTCAATTAGACCGCGTAAAGTCAATTGAAACCCGAAAGGACGGACGACGAAAGGACGGGGCGCATATGGCTCATAGAACGGCAATGATCGACGTCGGCGGCGGTTTCCGTGCGATCTACGGTGCGGGCGTGATGGACCGCATGCTTGAGGACGGCATCAGCGTCGACCATTGCTACGGCGTTTCCGCCGGCAGCGCCAACATGGTCTCGTTCATCGCGAAGCAGCACGGGCGCAACCACACGTTCTACACGCAGTACGCGTTCCGCAAGGAATACGCGAGCTTCGACAGCTACGTCAAGAACCATAATTTCGCCAACCTCGACTACGTGTATAGCACGCTCAGCAATCATGATGGTGAAAATCCGGTTGACTACGCGGCTTTCGAAGCCAACCCGACCGATTTCACCGTGGTTGCGTGCAACGCCGAAGACGGCTCCACGAAGTATTTCAGCAAGTCCGACGTGGGCTACGACAATTTCGACATCCTGAAGGCGTCATCAGCGGTGCCGGTGGCTTGCGAACCGTATGAGATCGATGGCGTCCCCTATTACGACGGCGGCATCGCCGATCCGATTCCGGTGCAGAAGGCCATCGATGACGGCTACGACCGTATCGTGGTGATACTCACCCGCCCGAAAGACACCGTACGCGAACAGAAGAGAGACATCGGCCCGGCCAGGATTTTGAAGCGCAGCCACCCCGAAGCCGCAGAAAAACTGCTCAACCGTTATCAGACGTACAACGACGAAGTGGCGCTGGCCAAGGAATACGAGCAGGACGGCCGCGTGCTCATCCTCGCGCCGGAAAGCCTGTACGGCCTGAACACGTTGAGCAAGTCGTTCGAAGGTTTGGAACGCATGTACCGCGCGGGCTATGCGGCAGCCGAGGCCATTCCCGCATTCCTAAAAAGTTGAGCACTACCCTCATATGAACACTCCAGCCGATAACAACACGCGCGAAAACGCCAACACGAACACCGACATCAGCATCACCGCGAATGCCACGGGATTCAGCACGAAAACACTGAACCCGCAGATTCTCGTGACCTTGTGGAATGTGGAACGTTTGGGTTCGTTCTCCGCGGTCGCGCGCGAAACCGGCTGGTCGCAACCGGCCATCAGCCAACAGATCCGCAAGGTCGAACGCGAACTTGACGCAAAACTCGTGCAGCGCACGTCGCATGGGGTGGAATTAACGCCGATCGGCCGTATTCTGGCACGCCACGGGCAGCTCATCGATAATCGCGTCGCCCAAGCCGTCAAAGATGTGGAGGAATACCAGCGCAACGGATCGACGCATATTCGCCTAGTCGCTCCCCCATCGGTATGCTCGTCGTTCGTGGCGCGCGTACTCGTGCATATCAGCAAAACGTCCGACATTCGCGTGAGCCTCATGCAGATGGAGCCGCCTGAGGCCATGGACGCGTTGGAACAGGGGCTTGCCGATTGCGCGATCATTTTCCAATACAATTCACTGCCTGCCTTAGTTGGTCCGGACGATTTGGAAGTCTCCCCCTTCGGCATCGATCCATTGATGCTGCTGATCAGCGCAAACAACACGATCACACGCCAGTATGAAAGCTCGCATCTGCCGGTCCAGCTGATTTCGGCACGCAGCGAACAGTGGATCGCCGGCTGCGAGACCTGTCGGGCGAATCTGGTGTCGTTAGCACATACCGCCGGTTTCACACCGGAGATTACGCATTCGACCGACGATTATTGGGCCACGCAGAATCTCGTGGAAGTCGGCATGGGCGTCTCGATCGTGTCCCGTTTGGCCACAACCGCCGGAACGCAGCCTGACTTGGCCGCGCTTCCGATTGCCGACGACAACGCGTTCCGCACAGTCTGTTTCGTCACGAGAAAAGCGGATGATCGCCCAGCGGTCGCCCGCGTCAAGGACGAAATCGAAAAAGCGTCGCACCAGTATTTGGAAAGCATCTGATTCACCGATTCCCCGATAGCAGGATGCTGACGCAAACGAATGTTTCTTATTTTTCAGCATCGACATAATCAGATTAATAATTGAATAGCAAAAGCATCTGATATAAGAAAACTTCATAACCATCTCTGCTTTCAGCACAAGAACACACTGTTCTTTCACCCAACGCGTACGTCATGCTGGAACCATGGAAGAAATCATGGATATCAAGCATCGTACCGATTCCGGCTTTAACGCCGACGCCATCGACCACACCACCGCAGCCGACCTTGCCGAAGTCGGCTCCGACAAGTGGACACGCTACCCCGGCTGCATCGGCGCGTTCATCGCCGAAATGGACTACGGCCTAGCACCCTGCATTCAGGAAGCCATCGACAACGCTTGTGACCATTGCAAACTTGGCTACATTCCCGACCCTTGGAAGCAGCGCGTGGCAGAGGCATGCGCAGGCTGGCAGCGCACACATTACGGCTGGAATGTGGACCCCAGTATCATTCGCGTGGTTCCCGACGTGCTTGAGGCATACGAGATCTTCCTGCGCGAACTGGTCGGCGCAGGCAACAGCGTGATCGTGCCGACACCTGCCTACATGCCGTTCCTAAGCGTGCCGAAACTCTATGACGTCAATGTGATCGAAATCGAAATGCTGCAAAGCAGCGACACTGAAACCGGTGAGGCGCAGTGGCTGTTCGATTTCGACGCCATTGAACGCGCGTTTGCGGCCGGATGTCATGCGTTCGTGCTTTGCAATCCTCATAATCCGATCGGCAAAGTGCTTACTCTGGAGGAAGAGCTGCGCCTAAGCGATTTGGCAGCGCAGTACGATGTGCGCATTTTCAATGATGAGATCCATGCTCCGTTCGTGTTCGAAGGCAAGCATATTCCATTCCCCACCATCAGCGAACAGGCAGCATTGCAGTCGATGACCGCCACCAGCGCGTCGAAGTCGTTCAATATTCCAGGCACGAAGTGTGCGCAGGTGCTGCTCACCAATCCTACGGATCGTGACATGTGGGCAGTCAAGGCGGAGTGGAGCGAACATCAGACCGCCACCATCGGCGCGATTGCCACCACCGCCGCATACAACGAGGGTGACCCGTGGTTCCAGGACGCGTTCGCCTACGTGCGCAGGAATCTTGACCTTTTCGACGAACAAATGCGTGAACGGTTCGCTGGCGTCGGCTACATCAAGCCGCAGGGCACCTATATTACATGGCTTGATTTCGGTCCGCTCGGCATCGACGATCCAGCCACATACTTCCTTGAGAAAGCGCAAGTGGCGTTGACCGACGGGCGTTTATGCGGCGAGGCCGGCGCCGGCTGCGTGCGCGTGAATGTGGCGATGCCTTATCCGCTGCTTGTGGACTGCTTGGACCGCATGTATGGCGCATTGCATGCGGATGGATTGCTGTAAACTTCGCCACATATTTAGTGTTTCCTTCAGCCAACGGCAGCATGACGGTGAGCATCGCACCCTTATCTAATTCGCTATCCACCGTTATGGTGCCGTTGGAAATCCGCATACTATCGACATGCGATGGAAGGTTGATATGCGTTTGAACGTGAGTACCAGCATTAATGTGACAGCCTGCGAAACGGACGGCGATAATCTGCTGTTCTTGGGATTTCATGGATTCAGCAATGATGAAAATGAGATGATCCGCATCATTGATGCGATTTATGATGTTCCGAAGCGAGACGTATCTTCAACGGACAACTCCATTGCTTCTGCCCAGCATCCAAATTATCTGTCGTTCCGAGGCACGTATGAACGTCCTTACATCGGAAGCTACTACTGGTATCCAGATGGATGTTCCGTAGGAGAGCGTCGACGTGAGTGCAGTGCCGTGGGCGATGCCATCGTACGATTGCTGGATTCGCCCGCATATGTGCGGTTCCGTAAAGTATTAATTGGGTTTTCGCAAGGCGGATACCTATCGTATCGCATGATTGCGGAACATCCCGATGTGTTCGATATGGCGATTTTGATGAGTCCGTCATTCAAAGGCGAAGCCGCTGATCCCTTGCCCGCGACCGGACGCACGCGATTCGCACTCTGTTACGGCAGCGAAGACCGCACAATTCCACTATCCGACCAACAGTGTGCGCGCAACAAACTCGCGCAAACCGGCAATCTCACCTACTTCGAATATCCAGGAATGGCTCACGGCATCTGCAATCAGGAAATTCATGACCTACGTGCCTGGCTAGGATTGTGATATGCGCTGCGTGAGGAGTCCTGCGCATCTGAGACCCCGCACGCGTGCCCATAAACTTTTTTGCCCCTCGGATTGTCATTGAAACCAACTCGGAACTCTCGATACACCCTAATATTTGTCTTCAGGCATAGCAGCTTCATAATCGCTCAATCGTCTCAACTCGTCTTCTGATGGGCGGATGCGCTCATAATCCCATGAGACATCGGGCTTCGGAACCACGCCATCCCTGAATTCACTGAGATGCAGACGGCGCATCTCCCTGAGGGAGTCGCGATAGGAAGTGCCCCCTGCCTCCAGCAGCTCCTTTGTCTTCTCATACCATCGCTCGTATTTGCGCCAGTCGTAGTTCGGCAGTGTCTGCTCGCCCCATGTCGGAATGATGCGGCAATCGCAATCGTGGTGGAATGCGTTGCCCTCGCCGCCTGCGGCTTCCTGGTTGGTGTATGCGAATCCTCGCAAGGCGAGCATCGCGCAAAAAGCGCACGTCCTGCCCTGCGTACTCGGGCTCATCGTGGATTGCTCGGATCCAGACGGATGTTACGCTGTGTCTGCAGGCGTAGCGCATTGCGCATTATATCGACTATGAATTGTTGGGCATCGTCCGGATTGGCCAGGTTTGGCCATAAGTCACTCATGGTGATGACGGCCTTGTTGTTTCTGGTTTTCACGTCCCGGTATTTCAGACCGTTCCAGTCGGTATTGGCCAAGCCGCCCCTCATGGCCCACAGTACCCGGTCGACGTCAGTGAGCCTGTATCGTTCGAGTGCCGGAAGGCTCACGCCGGCATGATTGGCCCATGACTGGCGCACACGATGGTAGTAGTCATCGGCGAGCTGGCTGGCGATATTGGTGCATTCACCTATGAGGGATTATCCCCGCGTATGCGGGGAATATAACGACGTCAGAGACGGCGTCACGGCACAGCGAACAATGCCCTGGGCGGAGTCGAAGAAACTGCTTTCCATGAGGGGGGGGGGCAGCAAAAAGGAACGAAGCAGACATGGGACGACCGCCAGAAACGGCTCGGCATACAACCATCCATCGAAGTGCTCGAATGCCATGAAATCGTCTTCCTCGAACGCTTTGCAAAACTGGGCGAGACATTCAAATGGATCTCGAAAAGCGATGTCGGCAAATCAACCAACGACTTCCTATGGGAAAGCCATGGCACGGAAACCGAGCTTAAAACACTGTCCAGCACGAAATACTCGGCAGCTTCGCGGCGCATATCCAACGCGGTGACCTCCGCGGCCGAGAAACACCACGTCACAAAAGACGTATTCATACTCGACTACGGAGAAACCAAACTGCCCGACAAACTGCTCTACCAGCTCTCGATGTACAACCAACGGCACGAATCGCATATCCGCGAGCTATGGGTGCACGACATATCGGGACTGCATCAAATTCAACTGAAATAGAAAACCCGAAGATAACCCCCCGACTGATGTTCCAGTCTTGAAAGCTGGTCGCGTGGGATCTTCGGGCAGCCCAAGTCTACCACCCAGGTGCCAGCGGAGCAAAAACAGCCCCCGCAACACAATCCCAAACCAAGGCTGGCTACCGAAGAGGCCGAACGGAGCCGACTGTAAATCGGCCGCGCCACACGCGCCACGCAGGTCCGAATCCTGCGCCAGCCACTCACCGCGGACCCCGCACGCCGCGTCGCTAGCCGTGCGCAAAGACCAAAGGAGCACCAATGCACTTCATCCTCCGCCACCGCCGCAACCTCATGCACCACCTCCTCCTCATCGAAGGCGGAGAACCGCAAGGAGGCGAAGGCGAACCACCCGCAGGCCAGAACACCCACGGCGAAGGCGACAACGCGAAGAACACCACGACCAGCAACGCCAAGGAGTTCAGCCATGCGCTCGCCGCCCGCGTCGAAGAGGAAAAAGCGAAACTCGAAGCCAGATACGCCGGATACGACGAATACAAGGCCAAAGCCGCCAAGTACGACGCCAACGAAAGCGACAACGCCGCGAAGCTCGACGCAGCCGATAAGAAGATTGAATCGCTGACAAATGAGATCGCCGCGCTCAAGGCCACCGCCGAACGCGAAACCCTCATCGGCCAGATCGCCAAGGACACCGGCCTCGACCGCGACTTCATCGACCGGCTCAAAGGCGACGGAGACGAATTCAAAGCAAACGCGAAGGCGCTCAAGGACAGCCTCAAGCCAAACATCGGACTGCCCACCCCACCAGCCAGCAAAATGGCCACCGCAACCACTGGCAGCATGACGCCGCTGTAGCTTCTCTCGCAAGCCTACGCGGCCAAATAACCATCAGAAAGGCACACAACCATGGCACTCAACATCACCGAGGCCGCGAAGCTCTCCACCGACACCCTCGCCAAGGGCGTCCTCGAGACCTTCGTGCAGGTCAGCCCGATCCTCGACCGCATCCCCCTCATGAACATCGACGGAAACGCCTACGCCTACAACGAGGAGGCCACCCTTCCGGGCGGGATCATCCCCGCGTATGCGGGGAACACGTAGTGCCCTACGATTGTCACTTTTGCGCTCTGGGATCATCCCCGCGTATGCGGGGAACACTACTTCGTACGTTCGATGAGCACTACATGTTCGGGATCATCCCCGCGTATGCGGGGAACACCAGTACCCGGAGTCCATCGTGTAGATGATCGGGGGATCATCCCCGCGTATGCGGGGAACACACAGTGCGCCCACCTTGATGCCACCGACCCACGGGATCATCCCCGCGTATGCGGGGAACACTTCAACGGCTATGTGGGCCAGTGCGTGCTCGCGGGATCATCCCCGCGTATGCGGGGAACACAAGTCTTGACACTCCAATTCCTACACCTGATGGGGATCATCCCCGCGTATGCGGGGAACACGGCGGTCCTGATGGTTGGCAGTGCTTGCAGGCGGGATCATCCCCGCGTATGCGGGGAACACCGAAACGTAATCCAGGAAGACATGCTAAGGCGGGGATCATCCCCGCGTATACGGGGAACACGCTATGCGCATGATCGACCAGATCCTCACCCAGGGATCATCCCCGCGTATGCGGGGAACACGAGATGCGGTTGATGGTCTGTTTCATTCCGAGGGGATCATCCCCGCGTATGCGGGGAACACGACCCGTATTCCTCTTGGATCGCCTGCATGACGGGATCATCCCCGCGTATGCGGGGAACACGAGCACGCTACTGGTATCGTGGCGTGGTTCGAGGGATCATCCCCGCGTATGCGGGGAACACCGTTCTCGATCATCTCGATCAGCAATTCGTCACGGGATCATCCCCACGTATGCGGGGAACACCTGCTGCGCTGAGCTTTGACGGTACCCGACTGGGGATCATCCCCGCGTATGCGGGGAACACCGATGGCGTGTTTTACGTTCCGGGTACGGTGTGGGATCATCCCCGCGTATGCGGGGAACACACTGTGTCAATGGTTGTATATGCAACAATGTTGGGATCATCCCCGCGTATGCGGGGAACACTGGGTTCCCAGTTGTGCCTGAGCGTAGGCGTTGGGATCATCCCCGCGTATGCGGGGAACACTAGTTGGTTGCCACCGGTTGAAAACTGGTCGGGGGATCATCCCCGCGTATGCGGGGAACACTTTGCGCAAGCGAAAAAGCGTTGGCCTGTGAGGGGATCATCCCCGCGTATGCGGGGAACACCTCCATGGCTCCTTGCCCTCCATGGGCACCTCGGGATCATCCCCGCGTATGCGGGGAACACTCGGAGACTGCCTTGCCGGTTTCTTTCGCCACGGGATCATCCCCGCGTATGCGGGGAACACTGGCTTGGTTCGTCGGGGCCACGGTAGATCAGGGGATCATCCCCGCGTATGCGGGGAACACCCACTGCCGTCGAACGAGTTCTACCAAAGCCCGGGATCATCCCCGCGTATGCGGGGAACACACTGGCCGCGGTGACTCTCGCGGTGTGACACAAGGATCATCCCCGCGTATGCGGGGAACACCAGGTACGCGATACCATGTACGGCACTACGCAGGGATCATCCCCGCGTATGCGGGGAACACTCTACAACAGACCGTCGCTGACGACTTGCAAGCGGATCATCCCCGCGTATGCGGGGAACACCGGTGGTCCAGTCGACGCCATTCGACGCATCCGGGATCATCCCCGCGTATGCGGGGAACACTCTTCGATGAGCGCTTCCGAGCAGATGGAGGCGGGATCATCCCCGCGTATGCGGGGAACACCTATAACTACAAAAAAATACGGACACGCCGTAGGGATCATCCCCGCGTATGCGGGGAACACCACTTTCCGGTGAGGATGCCTTTGGCCGCGTCGGGATCATCCCCGCGTATGCGGGGAACACTCGGTCCATGAAATCGGGTATTGGTCTTTGCGGGGATCATCCCCGCGTATGCGGGGAACACCGATTCATCGGGTCGAACAAATACCGCGCGGTGGGATCATCCCCGCGTATGCGGGGAACACTTGAAAGGGTCTGCAAGCACCGGAATGCCTGCGGGATCATCCCCGCGTATGCGGGGAACACATGATGTGTATGACGTGACGCAAGGCCAGTATGGGATCATCCCCGCGTATGCGGGGAACACGTTTGCGGTAGGGCCCCCTTCTTCTCCTGCACGGGATCATCCCCGCGTATGCGGGGAACACATACACCTACGCTTAAGTCGTCGTTGGATGGAGGGATCATCCCCGCGTATGCGGGGAACACCATGTATATTACTCACTTTCTTATGCCGGATTGGGATCATCCCCGCGTATGCGGGGAACACGACACGACCATCACTAACGACGGTGTCGCCACGGGATCATCCCCGCGTATGCGGGGAACACGCGCCATACGCGCCGTCCATATCCCAGAACCGGGGATCATCCCCGCGTATGCGGGGAACACGTAAATACGCTGAACAGAAAACGAAAAACACCGGGATCATCCCCGCGTATGCGGGGAACACTTTTTATTGTGAGGTGCTTTTGATGGATATTAGGGATCATCCCCGCGTATGCGGGGAACACCTGGGACACGGACACCGCATGGCATTCTGGCGAGGATCATCCCCGCGTATGCGGGGAACACGGACGTGTGGAGCCGACGGGCAACGGTGTCACGGGATCATCCCCGCGTATGCGGGGAACACGTGCTGAGTGACGAAGCATTCGTGCGCTCACAAGGATCATCCCCGCGTATGCGGGGAACACTTTCCCGTAGTGCTGTTGTCAATCCCCAAGTAGGGATCATCCCCGCGTATGCGGGGAACACCTACTGGAAACTACACGAGCTGTACGTACGTAGGGATCATCCCCGCGTATGCGGGGAACACTATCTGGTACGGTATCCCAAATGTCCGCAAACGGGATCATCCCCGCGTATGCGGGGAACACCTCGCCTTCATCAAATTTTGGGCGGTGAGCTTGGGATCATCCCCGCGTATGCGGGGAACACCGTACCGCGCATGCCGCTCATGGTTTGCAATTGGGATCATCCCCGCGTATGCGGGGAACACACTAAGAGATTAGCATAATTTCGCGGTTTTTGAATTCATGTCATTCGTTTTTCATTTAGTTTGAATACTTCTTCGCCTGCCGATACTTACTGGCATTACTCCATCCACGGTGAAGAGCACCACCAAACGACACTTCCTTTGGGCCAGAAGGACGTTTTACAAGCTCTAAGCCTTCACAGTCTGTCGGAGACCATTCAGCTCCATGCACTTTAAAAGCAAGATGTTGCTCATTTCGAGCCGAATAAACCATAATGGCACGACCGTTTTTTGAAAGTTCAACGATTCGCTCCCACAGTTTTTCACGAACACGTGCATCCAAATGTCCCACAAACACACCTGGCGATATTTCCAATAGCCACCGAGTAAGGTCACCGCGCAAACCCACCGGGCATGCCGTTAAAACAATAACTACCATTCCTCATATCCCCACTCATCATCGGCATAGGATTTCCCTGCAGACACTTCTCCCAACCGTTCATCCCACAGGCCGACATGATCCTCAGCGCCCCGAACACCATCGGAGGAAGATTCCCCCAGTAACACGCGAATGTCTTTCACCATTCGTCTCAGCAAACTAAGATCGTACACCGCATCGCGAATGCTATGCCGTATTGCCGATCCAATATCTTCTGGATGAGTCGCCGCCGTTTCGAATGCAACCGGAATCGACAAGTCAGCCTTATAAAGATCGGCTATATCGTAGACGAACGACCGCTCATGACCTACATGCACGAAGCCTAACCCTGGAGAGCAGCCCAGCGCCACTATTGCGGCATGCGCCAGACCATACAGACATGTATGGGCAGCAGACAAGGCTTTGTTAATCTCCGAGCCAGCCATGAAATCATCATGATCATACGTTCTTTTGTCCCACTCCACCCCGGTACGAGCGGAACACTCACGGTACACCCGGCGTATACGCGCTCCCTCGCGGCCCCGAAGCTGCTGCATAGTCAAACCACTCACATCTTCGCCTGGGAAACGCATTTGGTACATCTGACGCGCAACATTCAATCTCTTCCTCGTGTTAGACACGAGAGCCGCCTGCCTTTGCAGCAGCACAGAAGAATGCGTCAATGGTTTACCGAAGGCATACATACGAACACCACGCTCCCCCACCCAGATCACAGTCGCGCCATTCTCCCCTATGACCGTCATCGCCTGATGCGTCACGCGCGTTCCAGGCCCCAGCATCAACACGCTCAGCGTCGCCGCAGGAATGTGAGTAACACCGGTACTATCCGTTGCGGTAATGGCATTGTCATCACGCCCGATGGTGCAATGCTCAAAATACGCAAACGACAAACGGTCTTCCGCACGGACAAGTTCATTGATCTCCGGTGGCGGAGTACCCATATGAGAGTGCCCGATTTTCTTCGGTTGGCGCTCCGCCGTCTCAACATAATCGTCTGTAAGCTTGTCGCCGTCTGTCGTTTGCGTATTCATCATTCGCCCTTAATTGTTCAGATCCGGAGCAATTGTCAACAATCCACATCCGAAACCTTTCGCCCTTCCTATTCCTTGGCAAAGAGTCTTGCAGAACAGTTCCGCATCGGTGACCTCCAAACATCCTTCAAAAACCGCTGTGACCAAAGTAACGGTTGCATCAGCACGTTTGAAGTTCTCCTTATGACGTTCCTTCACCACCACGTCAGGTTGCTCATTCTGATCGTTCAGAATGGTGAAGCCATGGGATGCCGAACGATCAATCAACCATTGCAGTTGCTGATCAACGGTAATGTGGCCTTGCACCTTGCCGACGATTCCATCGCTTCTATGTCTCCGACCTTTATCCTCCTTTGCCTTTCGAGCGGGATTCGCACGAAGCTTGAAATGCCACTGCTGCCCTTTTGCGATACGCTCAAGCAACGGCTCATAATTCTTCGTTTCCCACTCCGCATGCATCGGCCAACCAGCCTGTTCGACGATATGCATGAAATCAGGTTTCTCCGGACTCACCACATAGAGCCAAACACCGTTGTCGCTCGCGGACGTGTCCAGCCTCCACAGGATACGTCCTTCATCGTTATTTCGAACTGCATTGGGAGGGAATGCGCATTCCACTGCTGCATGCAGCTTATATGGCGAACTGATAAGCTGACGAGCCCCATATCGCGCTTTGTTCAAGGGTATTCTCGAGATAAACATCGCTGTCTTTCCTATCTCCCACCTAGATGAAATTCATCGGATCCGATTCACCGGTAGATTCAAAGGAAGGAGGTCGTATACTATCCTTTGCACCTTTTTCCACGGGCTTATCAGGGTTGGGAATGCGGTAACGGTGCACCGCACGATTCGCATAACGCCGGCCTTCTCGGCTGAAGCTTAACGGCAAGTCAGATTGCGTCGTTATGCTTTCGCCTTTCTCCGCGTCACAGACAATTTCCAGATCCGGGTACCTGTAACGCCTCCGATACCATTCCGAAGCGTGCCACGTCTCGGAATTCAGAGCCTGACGAATATCCTCATACTCATCATGGATGCCCAACGACAGCGGATAATTCGGCGGGCACGAACGTCGACCTAGATACAACGGCCATTTCGGCGAATGAATCGCCTCATCCAACATTTCCAGAACTGAACGATCGGCACCGAGCGCGACCAGAAAACAAGCATCAGCCAGATAATACCGATAAGTCAGCGGCATCTCCTTGTCGAACTTTCTGGAGTTACGTTTCCTTGTCAAGGATTTTTCGGTCTGCAAATCACGGATTACCCTGCCGCGTTGCTCCACACGCACACCAAACGATATGCCTAGCAAATCCTCTATGGGATCCTCCCGGGTACGCCCTTGCGCCGAAGCCAGCATGCCAATCACACCGCTTTTGGTTGGTTCGCTACGAGTCTCGCGCCGAACGAATCGCGAAGAATCGCCCCATGACTGCAATGGGCCGGCCAATTGCAATAACAGAACGCTCATTTCAACTCCTTCCGAGCATCACGCGGAATACGCGGCGCTCAGTGTTTCTCGCAAGCCCTGCTCAAGCTCCGGCAGCGTAACCTGTTCGCTCCATTCATCCAGACTGTGCACAGAACCACCGGACACAACATGCCAAGCCTTCACCGGTTCCTCGCCGTAGTTGATACGAATCTCGTTCAACCTGTCACCCAGTCGTTCGATACCTTGTCTGGAGACCGAAATCCCATCCTTCCTCTTGATGGGGTCCTCAAAGGCGTCAGCTGCGCTAATCGGCTGCGAATCGCGAAGCACGATCACAATATCCTCAGGCAACGTGTGGTTGGCGAACGTGTTCTGCTTGCCGGACGGCATGGATTTGATAAAGGCGTCCACGAAAGCGGCAACTCCCTCCACCGCTGCGTTTGCATCCTGCAGCTGATCCTTCAACGCATCAACATTCACCGTCGCGTAGCGATACAAGGTCGAGGAGTTGAAGCCAATCGTATCAATCATGGCAGCACCGGCATTATCATCCGATGCGCAATCATCAACGGCGGTGAAGTAGTCATATTCAGGCGTGATCTGATCGATAGAGAACGCATGGGCGACCTGAGCCGAGGCATCCGTATTCAGATCCGGAGCATCGGCCAGCATACGACCAAAGCATGCGATATCGATAGCCTGCTCGCCATGGAATACTGCGGCTACTTCCTTCTTCATCTTTGAGGGATCCTTCCCCTCATCGAATGCGGTAATCGCAATATCGGCCAGCTGTTCAACTTCACGGTTGGCGATGAAGATCAGGTACTCCGTGGCAGAGGAACCTTTGTCCGCTCCCGCACGGTCAGACGCCTTAACCTTGACACCCGTAGCAGCCAGCACTTTCTCTGCCAGACTATTGGACTCTTCCACCAAATCCGGCCTTTTCTCAGCGATAACGCTGCTGATCAACGCCACCGCGCTCTTAGTACGCTTCCCCAACTTGCTGCTGTCCAACTTACTGCTGAACATTTCACGCATGGCACGCTTCCAGGACTGGCTGGATACACGAGCTCTCAGCGTCCCACCAACATATGCAGTCTTCGGACTGCCGGTATCGTCTCGATTAATGTTGCTCGGCGGCACCTGCTGAAGGCAATGGATATCTACGAACATAATTTTCCTCCTAATCGGTTTATCGTGAAGTTTTTTGAAAAAATGAATAGTTACTTGTCAGTCTTTTGACCGTTTTGCATTGACGGAAGCTTGGCATAGTAATCCCTGCCCCATCGCTGGAACACAGGCCCACGGCTATCAGAGAACTGCAACAGGTACAGGTCACTGGCCAAGGAACCATAATCAACCTGAATATCGGTGTTGCGCATCAACATAATGAGAGCACGCATACTGCGAACGATTCCATTAAAATCGGGAGCGTTCTCCGCGACTCTCAGTCGTCGCAGAATGCCTTTAGCATTATCAGTATCAGGTTCAATCCTTCTGCATGCGCGTCCAAAGGTCATACGTAGGCTTGGATTGCTCTGGAACTTTTGTGCGACTCCCTGTTTTTTCGAACGCTGATGAACTGCGTATAGCCCCAGCGCGGCTCTGATTGCGTTGCTCTGGCGTTCGAATTCAGGCGAATTATCCGCTGGCGCATCAAGCTCAGCCGGCCAATTCGAAAACAGTTCATCACCGATTAGCATCCAAGACGGAGATACCCCGTCCAGATCTCGGTGCAGCCTCGAGAGTCGGGCCCTACCTCTCGCGCTGCTGCCGCTGCCTGAGACGTACTCGCGTTGCACATCATAAACCAGACTGGCAGCATATTTCCCAACGGCTTTCGCCTTATCGTATCTTGATAACGACGCCATAGTCATTTCCTCCTTTGGTCAAATGCGGTCGAAACCCCTAGTCTGAGATACGACCAAGTTCCTTGTTTAGCGATCCGCGGAACAACAATTGCGCAAGAGCGGCACTCATCACGCCGAACCTTCCGGATTCATGTTCTTCGAAAACCGGCACCGGCGACTGACTCAAGTAATCCCGTCCCATCGTCAACAGCAACCGATGGACCTCATCCAACCATGCATTGGAGTACGTCACGGGGTCTTGAGACTCATCAAAGTTCGCCAATCTGTCACGGAAAAGCAAGTCAAGGTCCGCATACGCGCTCTCACGAATCTGGTCGGCTATCTCCTGGGTTTTTCCACTATGGTCACCCGCCGCCGATCGCAGATTCCGAACGAACATCGTCAAAGCCGTCACTGCTTTATCCGTGCTCTTAACCACATCCACTACAGCGGCGATACCCGCATAATCATGACGGAACATCACCATGCTGAGAGACAGCTTGTCATCGATGCCGGTTTCGAACACACTGCTTTGCGTGCCATAAGTCATGCCTTGAGCATGAATCGTCACCATATTCAGCACATGCTCCTCTGAGTCAAGCACCTCGGTGCGAATTTCCTCCAGCCATCTGATAATTCCAGGACGGAAATCACCATCATCTCCCACACATAGGATGGGTTCCAGACCACGCCACAATGCCTTGCTCGCATCGTGGGTAACAGGCATATGCGGAGGAACCGGAAGTCCTAACTTCTTCTGCTGCGGAATGCTTCTCCTCCAAGCAGTCATCTTTTCGAAACCGTCAGTGTTGTATTGAGTTACGGCATCTCCGTAACAGTTCACAACGCCAATGACTCTCGTGCAGTCTTCATTCGGCACCAGTCGAATACGACGCGACTGCCATGTCATCGCTTGAACGGGACCGGCAAAACTGTTTTGATCATCCATATCCGCAGAAGGAACTTCATTCTTCTCCCATACTGGAATATCGTTCGCGTTGCCGAACAAACGATAATATTCCGAGTCATACCGATCGTCATACAGGACCCAATTGAGCATCAGTGTCTCGAAGAGGTTCGCTCCTTCCGCATACACACCGCCGACGCCACCGAGCCAACCGGTACCCAGAAAGCCCTTGAGAGGGTAAATCTTCCCCTTATTAATATGAGTGTTCCCTTTCACTGGAGTTTTGATGCCCGCCGTATCAAACGACTGCAAATACACCAGCCAACGTGCGGACTCCGGTAGGGAAAGCGTATCTGTAGTCCCCAAACCGCGCATGGCAAACAGGTACTTTTCAGGCTTGGGCATGTCCGCAATCATCTCGGAAACGGGATCATATGGCTTCTGCCCAACATATTCCAGTCCGGAAACTTGGAAGAAGGGCCTGTCCCCAAACAGGAAGAATCTATCTCCCCATTCATCAAAATAGTCCTCCAAGATATCCAAATCGAAGTGCCCTATGCGGAATATGCCATACCACATGTCTCTCATTTGTTCCTCGCTAGGATTCTCAACGTAATACGCGCGATACAAAATGCCGAGCGCCAACCGAAGTATCGCTATCGCCTGCTGAGGAATATCACCCCGTATTTCCTTGATTTTCCAAGCATCCTCAAAAAGCCGTCGAAGCGACACTTCATCAGGATGCCCATCGACATAGGAAACCGGAATCCAACCATCATCGAGTAACGAGAAGTTTCTATCCATTTCCCCCGACTCCTTTACACATCAGCCTTGATTGCAGGTCCTTTTTTAGAGCATATACCCAAAGATTAAACCTGTCAACATAAAAGAATTCGTTTTTGTGAATTTCCAGAGACGCAACGGGAAAGCATGAAATCGGCAATCCCGTTGATCCAACCCCGCAGACGCGGGGAACACTACGAATCCCAAATCTTTTATGGGATCATCCCTAAATGAGGACATTTCAATTATCCTCTTTCTTCGTATATGTCAATCCGTCGCCACGCGAATACGAAATCGCATATCCACACAATTCATCTGAGGACAGATGCTTTTCCGCATCCTCATGAAGGAACAAAGCAAGCTTTCCCGCAAGCCAAGGCGATTCCTGCCAATACGCAGCCTCAGTCCCACAGCCTTCCTCCAGCGCAGCAATCAACGAATCAATCCGCCCGTACGCACACAACGCCACGGGCAATCTCACGGAACACTGCGCGGCAACTTTAGCCACATCATCACAAGGAACTGTATCGACAGGAATAACCGCTCCTCGTTCTATGCCGTTACGCTTATCGCCGATCCAAGGCAGCAAACACACTTCTCCATCGTGTTTGCAGAGCAGCATCACTTCCACAGTGTCCTGCGTATCTCTTACGGCACGTTGTCCCTTGTCATCATCAGTCTCATCGATCTGAGGAGAAAACCAGTCCACCAGCGAGCGTTTCCGATTCATGACAGCTACCGATTGGATGAGATAGCTGTGAGCATCCGCTCTCTTCTTCTCTTGCTTGTTCGCCCGCTCCTCGCAGCCTTTGTCATATTGCATATTCCACGCCGTAGGCACGAGGCTCCGAACGTCATTGCCATATGCATTCCTTACGGTACGAGCTATGTCCTTCGGCAAACATTGCGTGCAGAAAGCGGAAGAACCAGTCAATTCCAGAACCGCAAGCGATTCCATCAGAGAGGCCACGTCATATACCGCGTCCACCCCCTTAGCGAACTCGGGGCCATTATCATTCCAGAATGCAATGCCTCGGATGTAGCATGCCGCTTCCCGCAAGAGACTTGGACGGTCGCACTCGTTGTTACCACGCCTGTGACGATGCACCCTTCCAAGACGCTGCATAATCAAATCAACCGGCGCGATATCCGTCACCAGTGCGTCGAAATCAATATCCAACGACTGCTCCAGCACTTGCGTCCCAACTACGATCATACGTTGAGGACGCTCGCCATTCCCAACAGTGCTATCCGGCCCTAGCAACTGACGTAGTTCGGCTTCATTGGACATACGGTCGATATCCATGAACCGCGAATGTGTCAACTTCACATACTCACTGCCGAAATAATCACTTAGCAGTTTCGCCGCATGCTGCGCCCTACCGACCGTATCGCAAATCACTCCTACACAGCCGCCATCTTCAAGCAGGCGATCAAGTAAGCTAATCAGCGCTTCATCGCTGTCATCAACAATCTGGCAACGCATGTTCATCGATCTGCCAGAAGGTTTCACATCCATGTGTTTGATTTCCGTATCGGAAGTGTATGTCAACACCGGATACGCAGACGAGACCTTGCGGACAGATGAAATTCCCCTTTCTTGAACCAATTTAGGTTCGTTGACGTATACCTTCTCATTCTTCGCCGCAAGCTGCCTTCTTTTGAGTTCCTGAATTCCTCCACGCTTTGCTTCCGACGGAAGCTCAAGCTTGCTGTTCCTCCATCCTTTCAAATATGCCTTCGCCATTTCCTCGCGCTGGCTCTCCGGCAATGTTGCAGATAACAAAATGACCGGAGTTCTGGTACTACCAAGCCATTCCAGTGCCATCTTGAGATACTCGCGCATATACGCATCGTAAGCATGGCATTCATCGACGATGACGACCTTGTTTGCCATCGCAAGTTGACGCAGCACCACATGCTTCATTTGCAGAGCGCCCATCAACACCTGATCGACCGTGCACACAAGAAAATTGGCGAGCGCTCCTTTCTTGCGTCCCCACATCCAATCGGAGACAACGGTTTCAGGAGAAATCTCACCATGTTTCCTTGAGTACGGTTCATCGGTATCATCCTGACCAACCGAAGAGAAATGTCGACGCGAAGCCGCGATAATGCCTTGGAAATCGTCGTTAAGTTTTGCTTTGCCATGTGCCAGCCAAACCGTTTTCTCATCCGTAGAATCACAGGACGGCAAAGCATCCAGCCACCGATGCACTCGTGAGAACATGGCATCCGTGGTAGCCATCGTCGGCAACGCTACGCATATGCCGCCCCTGCCTGTACGCTGCGCTAGGATTTCCGCAGCGGCGAGGGCGGCCTCAGTCTTCCCCTCGCCCATCGGCGCTTCGATTATCAGCAGTCCCAGAGCGTCTGTATCACGAGCAACACGAACAGCTTGTTCTTGAACAGGACGCGGCTGCGCGCCTTCGGGCAGTCTGAATCTAGTCGAGAAAAGATCTTGGCAGGATGATGGTATATTCGCCGGCTTCCACGCATGTGGCAATTGCACACACGCCCATGCGCGTTCCGCTCTTCTTTGTAGCCCTGACCATGACTGAATATCATCGTATTTTCGCTCTGTCATGCCGAATGGCTCATCATCGTCCCACAGAGGATGCACCCGCACTAAGGGAAACATATCAGCATCACTGTTACTGGCAATCCAATCGGCTATAATGACCAAGCCCGTTGCAAGCACAGCGGACTGAGCGCTGAATCTCTTCTTGGAGAGCAATTTCCACTCTTCATCCCCTATGCCAACGGTTCCGGCAATGAATTCTATAAGCTCATTCTGAGTTGTCATCCATACTTCTGAGTCCAGACCGGATTCCGTTTTTCCTAATCTCGCGCTTTCAAGCTTGCTTTTATCCGGCGGAGTTCCGTGATGGCCTCCCACAACGCAAGCGTATTGTCTCGACTCTCTTTTACCCCATTTATGAACGAGTGAAAAATATCTTTCGAGAATGACCTGCCCGGCAATGGGATGAGTGGGATGACTGGTATCCCTAAGTCCCGCGATCATAGGAAGCCCTGCTTGTTCCGGCTTCCAGGCAAGGCTTTCCGCATCAGGACCGAATGAAATGGGTTTAGCCTGAAACACAGGCGTCGCCTTGCCGATGTCATGCACGCCGGCAAGGAAAATCATTAGTTTTCTTGCTAAATCGTCATCATTACCAAGGTCACGAGATATTATTGATTTCGTTCCATAAGGAACCCAGGTATCCCAAATTCTCACTGCCATCGCAGCCGAATCCGCCATGTGCACATATAGGGGCAACCATTCAGTATCATCCACTCGATTCGTTTTGCCCCAGAGCGATTTTGCACGGTCAGATAGCTCTATTTCTCCATCGCACATAACATCCTCGTTTTCCACAGCACGACTCCGCAAAACAGTCGTGCGCGTTTATCATGACATGCAACATACCGCATGCTAGCAAAATAACCTCCTAAGAATTGCTGTATATCAACAAATCACAAAAAGAAACACATGCCTGCATAAAGACTATTAAAAAGGTCCCGAACCTTCTGGAGTAATCCATCGGATTCGGGACCTGTTATGTTGGCGACCGTTCACCGGCTAACCGGCATTAGTCAGCTTTCAGCCGTCAGTTTTCACCAATTAGCCAGATCAGGCCTTGGCAACCTCAACGTTCAGCTCATCGCCGGCCGTCACTTCGAAAGAGGTGGCGAGCGTTTCGGAAGAGACGAGTTTCTTGAACTGTTCGACCTTGGCCACGTCTTCGGCGGGCACAACGAGCTTCAGTGCGATGCGGTCGGAGATTTGCAAATCGGCGGCCTTACGGGCATCCTGCACAGCGCGAATCACGTCGCGCGCATAGCCTTCGGCGATCAAATCATCGTTCAGCTCGGTGTCGAGGATTACGAAGCCACCGGTCGGCAGCGCGGCGGAAACGGAGTTGGCGGCCTCTTCGGCGTTCTTCTCCTCCACGCTGTTGATCAGCTCATATTCGCCTTCCTCAAGCACGATCTCACCGTTCGGAGTCTCACATACCGGAGCGCCTTCGGCGTTCACATGCCATGCGCCGGACTTGGAAGCCTTGATGGCGAACTGCACGTCCTTGCGCAGGCGCTTGCCTGCCACGCGAGCGTTCACACGCAGCTCGTTGATGATCTTCAAGCCTTGGGCTTCGGCATCTTCAAGCGTGCACAATTCAACGTTCTTCACGTTCAGTTCGGATTTCAGAATCTCGTCGTATGCGGCCACGGCGGTAGTGTTTTCCACCACAACGGTCAGCTTGGACAGCGGCTGGCGCACGCGAATCTGCTTCGTCTTACGCATAGACAGGGTGCCGGACACGACTTCGCGCACCTTCTCCATCGCATCAACCAGAGCCGGATCGTCAACAAGCACACGGCCCAGTTCGCTCGCTTCGCCAGTCTGCTCGTCGGCAAGGAACGGCCAGTCGGCCAGATGCACGGATTCACCACCGGTCAGGCCACGCCACACGGCTTCCGCTTCCATCGGAGCAAGCGGTGCGATCACGCGCATGAATGCTTCAAGCACGGTGTACAGCGTGTTGAACGCGTTCGCATCCTCGTTCCAGAAACGGTCACGATTGTTGCGGATGTACCAGTTGGTGAGCATGTCGATGAAATCGGACACGGCTTCACATGCGTCGGAAATCAGGAAGTCATCCAGCGAATGCTGCGTCTTCTCGATCAGCCGGCGGGTACGTGCCAGCAGATAACGATCCATTTCCGGCAGTGCGGCAACCTCATCGGCACGCAGCGCACGAGCATCGAAACCGGCACCATTATTGGCAGCGTTCGCATACAGGGTGAAGAAGTAGTACGAGCTCCACACCGGCAGCATGACCTGACGAACGGTGTCACGAATGCCATCGGCGGTCACGATCAGATTACCGCCGCGCAGAATCGGCGAACTCATGAGGAACCAACGCATGGCGTCAGAACCGAAATCGTTGAACACGCCGTTCACGTCCGGGTAGTTGCGCAGATGCTTCGACATCTTCTGGCCGTCGGAGCCAAGCACGATGCCGTGGCAGATCACGTTCTTGAATGCCGGCTTGTCGAACAGTGCGGTCGCCATGATGTGCTGCACGTAGAACCAGCCACGGGTCTGGCCAATGTATTCCACGATGTAATCGCAAGGGAAATGCTGCTCGAACGTTTCCTTGTTCTCAAACGGGTAATGGTACTGGGCGAAGCTCATGGAACCGGATTCGAACCAGCAGTCCATCACGTCGGTGATGCGGTGCATGTGGCTCTTGCCGGTCGGATCGTCCGGGTTGACGCGGGTCAATTCGTCGATGTACGGACGGTGCATGTTGACATTGCCGTCCTTATCGCGCGGATAGTCGCCGAAGTCGGCCTTCAGCTCGTCCAGCGAACCGTACACGTCAACGCGCGGATACTTCGGATCGTCAGACACCCACACCGGAATCGGCGAACCCCAGAAACGGTTGCGCGAGATCGACCAGTCGCGGGCATTGGCAAGCCACTTGCCGAACTGGCCGTCCTTCACATTGCCCGGAATCCAGTTAATCTCCTGGTTCAGTTCGAGCAGACGGTCCTTGATTTTGGTGACGGACACGAACCACGAGCTCACCGGCTTGTAGATGAGCGGCGTGGCGCAACGCCAGCAATGCGGGTAGGAGTGCACGTAGCTCTTCTCCTGGAAGAGAATCGCGCGCTGGTCTTCCGGAATACGCTCCAGCGGGCCGTCACCGGCACGCAGGTTACGCAGAATCGGCTTGTTCGCATCGAACACGTACATGCCCTCGTAGTCCGGGCACAGCGCGGTGAACTTGCAGCCCGCGTCGAGCACGTCAACGCTCTTGATGCCCTTGGCGTTAAGCGTGTTCATATCGTCCTCGCCGTACGGAGCCTGATGCACGAGTCCGGTACCTTCAACGGTATCGACATAGTCGGCGGTGAAGATCTGGTAGCCTTCCGGACCTGGAACCTTGCCTTCGGCGGCGTTCTCGTCGCCTGCGAAGTACGGGAACACCGGGTAGTAGCGCCAGCCTTCCATTTCGGCACCCTTGAGTTCGCGCACGATCTCATAGTTCTCGCCGAGTTCCTTGGCGTAGGAGCCGAGTAGCGGCTTGCCCAGATAGAACTTCTTGCCAGCGAACTTGCCTTCAGTCGGACGCACTTCCACATAGTCGATGTCTGCGCCGACCACAATGGCGAAGTTGGTAGGAACGGTCCACGGCGTAGTGGTCCAGAACACCGCGTAGGCGTCTTCCTCATCGCGCAGCTTCACGGCCACGGACACGGTGGTGTCTTGACGATCCTGATACACGTCGGCATCCATGCGCAGCTCATGCGCGGAAAGCGGCGTCTGATCCTTCGGGCAGTACGGCAGCACGCGGTAGCCCTGATATGCGAGGCCCTTGTCATACAGCTGCTTGAACGCCCACATCACGGATTCCATGTATGGAATGTTCAGCGTCTTGTAGCCATGCTCGAAATCGACCCAACGTGCCTGACGGTGCACGTAGTCCTTCCACTCGTTGGTGTACTTGAGCACGGAGGCACGGCAGGCATCATTGAACTTGTCGATGCCCATTTCCTTAACCTGATCGACCGAATCGATGCCCAGTTCCTTCTGGGCTTCCAGCTCAGCCGGCAGACCGTGCGTATCCCAACCGAACACACGATTGACCCTGTGGCCCTTCATGGTCTGGTAACGCGGAATCACATCCTTGGCGTAACCGGTCAGCAGGTGGCCGTAATGCGGCAGACCGTTGGCGAACGGAGGGCCGTCGAAGAACACGAATTCGTTCTGGCTGTGATCGCCGGAAGGACGGCGTTCAATGGACTTCTGGAAAGTGTCGTCCTTCTCCCAATAATCAAGGACGGATTCTTCCAGCTTCGGGAAACTGGGGTTCGGCGCTACATTGGCGCTCTGCTCACCCGCAGCTGCCTTCGGATACACGTTGTTTTCGCTCACCGTATCTCCTCGTAGGTTCTTACTATTTGTCTCCTACGAGGACGATGACTATAGCGCCTGCTGGACGCCGCCACCGCGGTACCACCTCGTTTGCCATGCTTTTGTTACGCGCACGACCGCTCGTATGTTCGGCTGTTCGGGCCTTCCCGCCGGGTCTAATAAGCCGCTGACACGACCGTTCTTCCGGAAGCTCCCCGCTGATAACGGATCATCGCTCGCATTTCGGTTGTCACTATAGCATGC
>ENA-OWZU01000067-OWZU01000067.1-human-gut-metagenome-genome-assembly--contig:-NODE-67-length-41717-cov-15.934377_pt1 | contig 41717 bp, 34 predicted proteins | sample MGYA00249263_ERZ652121 | MGnify/ENA primary metagenome ERZ652121 (study PRJEB26925, sample SAMN05827113) | human gut metagenome | biome: ENVO:2100002; feature: ENVO:00000062; material: ENVO:00002003... | reverse complement strand
AGATGACGTCGAGTCTCGTGGGCTCGGAGATGTGTATAAGAGACAGATATACATACCTGGTCTTTTACGAACTGCTTCTAACCCCTCTAATACTTGGATTGAAGCATCATTATATTCATTGGATTTTTTTACCAAAGTCAGCTCTCCTTTATCGTTTAAAATTTCGCAACATCTCCTATCATACTCTATCTAAATTAAAAAAAAAAGCCATACCCTACTTGTCCTATGAGTTTCAAATGAATTTATGAGAAGCTTGTAGGAAAAATTGTTAGAAACATGAATTCATGATAAAATTTGACTTAGAGATAAGGAGCGAAGTTATGTTTAAAATTCTATTATTATTTATTGGTGCGTACTTATTAGGATCAATTCCATCAGGTGTTTGGATTGGGAAACTTTTTTATAAAAAAGATATCCGCCAATTTGGTAGTGGTAATACTGGTACCACAAATACCTTCCGTGTGCTAGGAAAGCAAGCAGGGATTATTGTCTTAATTATGGATATCTCCAAAGGAACATTGGCCACTTTACTACCGGTATTGTTTCATAGTACAGTGATTAATCCACTATGGTTTGGTGTGTTCGCCATTATCGGCCATACCTTCCCTATTTTTGCTCATTTTAAAGGTGGCAAAGCGGTCGCGACGAGTGCAGGGATGTTACTGGCGTACAATCCGCTATTTTTTCTTTATTCGTCAGCAATTTTTGTTATCTTCCTTTTTCTAACGAGCACGGTCAGTCTGACAAGCATGATTGCGGCCGTCTTGATTACGCTATCGACCATCATTTTACCCTATTGGGTGCCTGCTATTTTGCCAACACATAATTGGTTATTAACAATTATTGCCATTGGGGTATCAACATTCATTTTTTACCGTCACAAAGAAAACATTGCCCGCATCAAAAATGGTACAGAAAGCAAAGTCTCATTTGGCCTCCAAGCCGCTAAAAAGAAAGAATAAATCCGGACACCAATCCCTATTTACAACACGGCTTGGTCCGGATTTTTTTCTAAATAGCTTCCCACTTATTCAACGGAAATAGTATATTCTGCATGGAAATCTTCAGTTGGTTCTAATCGACAGATACCCAACTTATCTTCTAATTTACTCGTTGTCGTTAAAGCATCTGCTACACCATACCAAGGCTCAATGCAGACAAATTCCGCCTGTTTTGGATATGCCGACCATAGACCCACATAAGGAAATCCTTCATACGAGAGGGTGATTTTATGCAGTGATTTTTCTGACTCGATGGTCCATTCATTGTGGCCTTTTGTCTCAAATATTAACGCATCATTTTTAAATAATTCATGCGTCAAATCAATGGGCGCATTGGTTTGGCCTAGTGTACGATTGGCATAATCTACTAAATTTCCTGCTAACGGGATCATGGTTCTTGACTTAGCAGGGTACGCAGTAAAAAAGTAATCCGAAAAATCTAAATCCTGCTCCAATGGCACACGAAATGCTGGGTGCGCACCGATTGAAAAATAGCATGTGTCCTCGCCTGAATTTTGAACATGGTAGTGTACTGTCAACTGATTGCCCCCAAGTGTGTAGGTTACATCCAATTGGAAAGCAAACGGGTATACAATGCGTGTCTCTTTGTCATCTATCAGTCGGAAAGTAGCTGCCGTTTGCGTTTGTGTAACGAGTTGAAACTCATGATCTCTAGCAAAGCCATGCCTAGGAAGTGTATAACTCTTATCTTGATAGTGATATTGATCGTTTTTTAATGCTCCGACAATCGGAAATAAGATTGGCGCATGTCGCCCCCATTTATCAGGATCTGCTTGCCAAATGTATTCCATCCCTGTTTTCTTTGCGATAAAATGCTGTAATTCTGCCCCTTTTGTTGCAAATTCTGCCCGATACTGCTCATTTTCTAAGATAATCATCACTACTACTCCCCCTAACGATTCAAATTTTCTTATCTATACTTTTTCAAGTTCCTCTTTAAAGCGTTGGTTTAATATTTTCAAGTACGTGCCTTTCATTCCAAGTGAACGTGATTCAATAATACCAGCAGACTCTAATTTACGTAGAGCATTGACAATCACTGAACGGGTAATTCCTATCTTATCTGCTACGTTTGAAGCAGTTAGTCGACCTTCATCGCCATCAAGAGCCTCAAAAATAGCTTGAACCGCTTTTAGCTCACTATAAGATAAGGTACCAATGGCCATTTGTACAGCTGTCAGACTACGGACATCCTCTTCGATTGAACGAGACTGTTGATAAAGAAATTGCATACCAACTACGGTCGCACTATATTCCGCAAGTACCAGATCATCGTCGCTAAATGTTTCTTCAATCCGTGAAAGGATAATTGTACCCAGACGTTCTCCTGCTCCATAAATTGGAACAACTGTTGTCAAGCCATTAGGATACAGTTCACGGCTTTCAATTGGAAAGGCCGTCATATCATTGCTAATCGGAATATTGGCTAATGTGCTACCTAAATGATCCACCATATCGGTGTATGTCTTCGGAAATTGTTTTTCGACAAGCATGTTTTTCACTCGGTCATTATTGACGTCATGTTTTTCATTTAGCCCAAGTAAATTCCCATTACTACTAATAATATACGCATTGCTATCCAAAATGTCCCCTAAAATTAAAGCCATTTGATTATAAGGAAGCTCAGATTTCATATTAAACGTGTTATTTTGTTGCAATAACTCATTGATTTGTCTTGTTTTTTCTAATAATGTACGCATGGTACTCCTCCTTATAAAATATAGCGACTTAAGTCTTCATCTTGGGCGATATCATTTAGTTTTTCGTTTACATAGGCTTCCGTAATGGTGATTTCAGCCATTTGCATATCTGCTGCTTCAAATAATAAATCTTCCAATAATTTTTCCAAAATAGTATGTAGTCTTCTAGCTCCGATGTTATCGGTTTCTTGGTTCACTTGGAAGGCGATTTGAGCAATTCGCTCAATGGCTTCTTGCGTGAAAATAACTGAGACGTGCTCTGTTCCTAGTAGAGCAATATATTGTTTGATTAGAGCATTGTTGGGTTCAGTCAAAATTTTAACAAAATCCTCTGCCGTCAAATCATCTAACTCTACGCGAATTGGAAAACGACCTTGTAGTTCAGGAATCAAATCGCTTGGTTTTGATAAATGGAATGCGCCGGATGCGACAAATAAGATGTGATCCGTTTGCAGCGTGCCGTATTTAGTATTTACTTGTGAGCCTTCTACGATTGGGAGAATATCACGCTGTACCCCTTCTCTAGAAACTTCACCAGAGTTACTTTGAGATTTTGAGGTGATTTTGTCAATTTCATCAATAAAAATAATCCCACTCGCTTCAGCAAGTTTTAAGGCGGCGCTATGGATATCGGCATCATTCACTAACTTAGATGATTCTTCTTGTACCAATAGCTCACGAGCTTCTTTGACTGTGACTGTGCGTTCGATTTTTTTCTTGGGTTTTAATGCACCCAATGTTTCATTTAAATCAATCCCCATTTGCTCTAGTCCATTGTTCATTGGAGCAGCTTGGGCTTTGGGCTCGTCAATTTTAATTGTTACTTCACGGTTATCTAGGACACCGCGTTCCAGCTGCTCAAAAATCGCTTGCCGATTCGAGCGGATTTCATCCGTTAATTCTTCTTTTGGTTCTTCGACTGGCTGATTGGCTGTATTAAGGATACTCATCATTTGCTCGTAAGGATTGGTGCTTTGCTTTTGCTCCTTTTTGATTCCTGGAACAAGTGCTTTGACTAAGCGGCGATTGGCCTTTTTTACCGCTTGTTGGTAGACGCTGCTGTATTGTTCCTTACGAACGATTTGAATGGCATTCTCAACCAAATCGCGGACCATCGATTCGACATCCCGCCCCACATAGCCGACTTCAGTAAACTTTGTCGCTTCGACCTTGATAAAAGGCGCAGAGACAACTTTTGCCAAACGGCGTGCGATTTCAGTCTTGCCGACTCCCGTTGGACCAATCATTAGGATGTTTTTGGGTGTTACTTCATGTTGCATCTTTTCATCTAATTGCAAACGGCGGTAACGATTACGCAAGGCCACAGCGACAGATTTTTTCGCCTTTTCTTGGCCAATAATATATTGATCTAGTTCTTGCACAATTTCTTTTGGTGTTTTTTCTTGATTCATCTTAAAACTCCTCAACGATAATATTATGATTGGTAAATACACAGATGTCCGCTGCGATGTTTAGCGCATTTTCGGCAATTTCTTTCGCGCTAAGTGCTGGACTGTAAGCTTTCATTGCTCTAGCCGCAGAAAGGGCATAATTTCCACCCGAACCAATCGCTAATATGCCATCATCAGGTGCAATCACTTCACCCGTACCAGAGACGAGCAACATCTCTTTTTCATTCATCACGATTAACATCGCTTCTAATTTTTGCATGGATTGCTGTGTGCGCCATTCTTGCGCTAATTCCACAGCTGCTCTAGTTAAGTTGCCGTTGTATTCATTGAGTTTTCCTTCAAACTTTTCCTCTAAGGTAAAGGCATCCGCAACACTACCGGCAAAGCCGACAACTACTTGATTATTATAAATGCGGCGTACTTTTCTAGCTGTCCCTTTCATGACGATTTGTTCGCCCATCGTCACCTGACCGTCCCCCGCCATTGCGAATTTGCCATCTTTTTCAACCGCACAGATTGTTGTTGAATGAAACATTGATTCCATTTAATGATCCTCCTCTTTCATGCTCTAGGATGAAATTTTCGATAATTTTTTTGTAATGATTCTTTTGTCACATGGGCATAGATTTGAGTCGTGGATAGATTCGCATGCCCCAATAATTCTTGCACCGTCCGCATATCTGCACCATTGTTTAACAAATGTGTGGCAAATGTGTGGCGCAACTTATGAGGATGAATCTCACTATCCAACTGACTTCTCTTTAATAGTTGGTTTAAGATATATTCGATACCTGTCGCCGTCACTGGTGACCCTAAATGATTCACAAATAAGTAGTCGTGTTCCTTTTTAAACTGCGTAAGTAATTCTTTACGACCATTTTTTATATAGTGGATCATTGCTTTATTTGCATGCTCATTAAATGGAACAATCCGCTCTTTGCTTCCTTTCCCATACACAAGTAAAATCTGATGTTCCCAATCAATCGATGTTAGTGTAATCGCGGCGCATTCGCTCACCCGCAACCCACACCCATACAAAATCTCTATTAACGCCAGATTCCTTTGCTCAAGTGGCTCGGTGCCTTTGACACTGTCAAAAAGCTGTTGCAACTCGTCTTCATAAAAAAAGCGTGGTAATTTTTGATTTTTCTTTTTTAAATGCACATAGGCAAATGGATTTTCAGTCAATACCATCCGCTTCAATAAATATTGATAAAATGAACGCAAGCTAGCTACCTTGCGACTAATGCTGTTGCGACTATACTTTTGATCATTTAAAAAGCTTAAATAAATTCGCACATCTCGATAATCAATCGCTAAAAAATCGCGACTACCTGACTGTTCAAGAAAGTCTAAAAACTGAAAAAAATCCTCCGCATATGCGGCTTGTGTTTTTTCAGAATAGCCTCGCTCGACGATTAGGTATTGCGAAAATTCATCAAACCATTGAATTGACGGAGTGTTTTCTTGTTCATCAAATGACTCTTTATTCATCACACCTCATCCACTCTTGTTGTTATTCTTTCTGACATCTTGTTGAGAGATATCCGATTGTTTAGAATGTAGCATACGGTTTCAAAAAAAACAAATAAATTGTCAGAATTTAATAAATTGTTCACCATTTGCTTACAATTTAAAAAAATACGCTAAGAACTCTATGAAAAAAATCTAATAATAAAAGCAGATCGAGCGCGGTTAGCTCTCAAGCGATAAGCTCTTTTTTTTGATGAGTGTCTTTCACTCAGCATAAAAAAGTCTTAGCGTTGCAGAGGGTTCGCTCGAGCTGCTAGTCATCGATAAAAGCAGATCGAGCGCGGTTAGCTCTCAAGCGATAAGCTCTTTTTTTGATGAGTGTCTTTTACTCAGCATAAAAAAGTCTTAGCGTTGCAGAGGGTTCGGCTGCTATTTGCCAGTTTACTATCAGATTTATGAAAAAAGAGTGTGACAACCGTTCGTCACACTCTCTTACTATAAATGATTCGATAATCAGTTAAACCGCTTATTTTTGGACTCAACTGTTTTTATCGCGTTTCTTGCTCTTGTTTTACCTCAGGGGCAGTTGCTTGATGCTCTTTGACAGCTTCAACTAACTCTTTATTTCCCTTATTAACGGCCATTGAATCATTAATCAATGAAACTAAATCTAGACCAGTAGTTTCTTTGATTGTATCAAACGTTCGCGCCAAACCAGCTTGTCCCATTTCATGCACGCCATCTCCATTACCAAAACTTACAATCTTATCAATGTTGCTAATTGGTGCATTGACTTCTTTTGCAATCGCTGGTAAGACTTTGATAAATTCAATTAATACCCCAGCTTCGTTCAGTTTTTGTAAGGCGACAGCCATTTTTTCTTGGCTTTCTGCTTCGGCCAAACCGACTTTGATGATTTTTTCAGATTCTGCTTCCCCAATTTTGGCAATTCGCTCTGCTTCGGCTTGGGCTGCTAAGCGGACTTTTTCTGCTTCGGCTTCGGCCTGGGCAATTTCTCGTGCTTTACTTGCCAAAGCTTGTTGTTCGACGACATATTTGTCAGCTTCGGCTTGTTTTCTGACGGTAGCTGTCAATTCTTTTTCAGTCAATTCTGCTTGTTTCGATTGAATTTCGATATTTTTATCTTGTTCAATTAAGTTTACTTTCATTTTTTCGACGACGGCAATTTGCTCTGCTTTCGCATCGGCCACTTCACGCTCTTGCTTGTACTGTGCTTCTTTTAGCGCCATGTCTTTATTGGCTTCGGCGATTTCTGTCCGACGGCGAATTTCTTCTTGTTGTGCTAACTGCTCATTTGCTGCTTGTTTGATCCGTGTTTCTCTTAGCGCATTTGACTCAGCTACCTCTGCATTTTTCTTTACTTCAGCAATCTGAGGGCGACCTAAAGCTTCTAAGTAACCATTCGGATCACTCACGTCTTTAATTGTAAACGAGACAATTTCAAGTCCCATTTTTCGTAAGTCAGTAGAGGCAACTTCTTGGACTTGTTCAGCAAAGTCATCACGGTTTTTGTAGATAGCTTCAACGGTCATTGTCCCTAAAATCGCGCGTAAATGACCCTCTAATACCTCTTGGGCTTCGTCTTCTAATTCGGCTGTAGATTTCCCTAAGTATTGTTCAGCAGCCGTTTTAATTGCTTCGACACTGTTGCCAATTTTTACTAGCACAGTAGCACTTGCTTTGATCGGTACGCCTTGTTCCGTATAAACTTCCGGTGTACCAATCTCTAATTTGTGAGTCAATAAACTCAATGTATGAGCCTTTTGCACGATTGGAATCACGAATGTTCCACTATTTTTTAAAATTTTAATGCCATCTTTCCCCAAAAATGACCCCGTCACAATTAATGCTTCATCCGGCTTCCCAATCCGATAGCGAATCATTAAAAATGCGACAATTGCTAAAACAAGTAACACTACCCAAAAAATCGGACTTTCTAACAAATCAAATACCATGTACTTTCATCTCCCTTAATAATTAGTTGCTTTTACTACCAATGCCACACCAGCTTGATCAAAATCAATAATTAGTACTTTGGTTCCAACTGGCAAGCTTTGTTGCTTTTGTCGATCTTCTTCCCTATAGAAACGTGCTGGATAGACACTCGATGCATCCCCACTTCCGATTTCACGTACTTCCCCAAATGAATCCCCACTAATTTTTTCCGTCAATTCCCCAATAACATAATCTTTTTGCGCCAACACATTTGATTGATTTTTGTCGGTCAGCCGATTGTAAAGATACATAAACGGCATCAATATGAGCGAAAAAAGTATCAAAGCAGTCACTAGCAAAATAGCGTACGCACCATATCTCGCAGTGTCAGTCAGTTGGTTAAGCGAATTCATTAGTTGTTCGATCATCGTGCATCCCAGTCCTCTCTATATAGTCATCATAGCTTAAGCTACGTTACATGACAAGGAGTATCAAAAAATAAAAAATAGCCACAGGAAGCGGTCCCTGTGGTTATTATTGAATTTAAAACAAATCCTTGCATGAGTGATGAGCGATACTATTTTACTTAGTGATCAAACCTTTTAGTCGCCAAAAACTTTTTGAAGCCAAATCTGTGATGTTCGTATAAGAAATACCACGGACAAAATCACCGATATGCGTCACCGTATTGCCCGTATCTTCTTCCACCCACGTAATCAAATACAACGTATCTTGTAAATGGGTGATTTGTGGCTTAAAGTGATTCACCGTTCGTGCAGCATAATTCGCATCTTCTACAACTGTCACAGTTAACTCGTCTTCATTCTCAAAATGTAATTGATACTTTGCGTTTTCTCTAAAATCAAATAAATAATCTTGACCGATAAAATCAAGTTTTGTCATTGTTCTACACTCCTATTGTCATGCATCGCTCAAGCAGGATTTGTAGCCGTTGTTTCTTTTGTTACTTCTTCCAACGCAGTCAATGCCCGATTAGCCAATGCTTCATAACGACCTTTTTTGTCGCGAATCCGCTCTGGTAATTCAGGAAATAGACCAAAGTTGGCATTCATTGGTTGGAAGTGTTTGCCAGAAGCATGTGTAATGTAATACGCCATTGAACCAATTGCTGTCTCTTGTTGGAAAATAATTAGCTCTTGCCCTTTAGCAAGGCGAGCAGCATTCATCCCAGCTACTAGTCCGCTCGCTGCACTTTCGACATATCCTTCGACTCCTGTCATTTGACCAGCAAAGAACAAGTCATCCCGCAAACGAGATTGATACGTTTGTTGCAACAATTCAGGTGCATTCATAAAGCTATTGCGATGCATCACACCATAGCGAACGATTTCGGCATTTTCTAAGCCCGGAATCATGCGAAAGACGCGCTTTTGTTCACCCCATTTCAGGTGTGTTTGGAAGCCAACGATATTATACAGTGAAGCCACCGCATTATCTTGTCGTAATTGAATGACAGCATATGGCCGTTTGCCTGTCTTAGGATCTTCCAACCCAACCGGTTTCATCGGTCCAAACAACATTGTTTTCGGACCACGGTTAGCCATCACTTCGATTGGCATACAGCCTTCAAAATATTTTTCTTTTTCAAATTCTTTTAAAGGTGCCACTTCCGCATGAATGAGTTCCTCACGAAAAGCCTCGAATTCTTCTTTGGTCATTGGACAGTTTAAGTAAGCAGCTTCCCCTTTGTTATATCTTGACTTCAGGTAGACTTTATCCATGTCGATGGAGTTTTTGTCAAGGATAGGTGCCGCCGCATCATAAAAATAAAATCCATCCGATCCGTTAAACTCACGAATTGCTTGGGCTAGTGGTGCTGAAGTTAATGGGCCAGTCGCAATAATCGTTAAGCCTGCTGGAATCTCAGTAATTTCCTCACTAATGATGGTCACTAGCGGATGATCTTTGACGCGTTGAGTAATCAATTCAGAAAATGAATCGCGGTCCACAGCTAACGCTCCGCCAGCTGGCACAGCTGTTTGATCGGCTGAAGTAATTACGACCGAATGTAAACGACGCATCTCCTCTTTCAAAACACCGACCGCATTTGTTAGGCTATTGCCACGTAAAGAATTGGAACAAACCAATTCCGCAAAATTTGCTGTATGATGAGCCTCTGTCGACTTCACTGGGCGCATTTCATATAAGCGCACAGGTACACCTGCTTGGGCTACTTGCCATGCAGCTTCACTTCCAGCCAGTCCGGCTCCAATAACATTTACACTTTCCATAGATAACTCCTCATACTCTCTATTTTTGGACTGCTTCTTCATAATCCCCTTCAGGACAGATGACTTGCTTGCCGCCCTTCACTTTTTTCTCAACTAAATAATGGTCACATTTTGGACAAGAACGCCCCACTGGTTTATCCCATGACGTAAATTCACACGTCGGATAATTGCTACAACCATAGAAAATTCGGTTCTTCTTAGATTTCCGCTCAACTACTTGACCTTGGTGACAGACTGGACATTCCACACCAATTTCTTTGATGATTGGTTTTGTATTACGGCAATCTGGGAAATTACTACAAGCGTAAAATTTACCATATTTGCCTAATTTAATGACCATCGGATGCCCACATAGTTCACAGTCAAATCCTGCCGGTTCATCCTTGATCTGAATTTTTTCAATACCTTCTTCGGCTTTGGTTAACTCTGCCTCAAACGGTCGATAGAAACGATCTACGACTTTGGTCCATTGTTCCTTGCCTTCTTCCACACTATCTAAGTCTTTTTCCATCTCAGCCGTAAAATGACTGTCTACTATACGTGGGAAAAATTCCTCAATTAGCCCGTTTACAATTTCGCCAAGTTCAGTTGGTTCAAAGCGTTTTTGAGCTAACTTGACATAGTAACGTCGTTGAATGGTATCCAAAGTTGGTGCATAGGTCGATGGTCGACCGACACCATTTTCTTCCAATGTACGAATCAATGTCGCTTCACTAAATCGGGCCGGTGGTTGGGTAAAGTGTTGTTTTGGTTCGATATCGACAGATTGAACCTTGTCTCCTTCAATTAACTCTGGCAAAATATTTTCTTTGTCTTCTTTGCCATCGTCTCGTCCTTCGACATAGACTTTCATAAATCCGTGGAATTTTATTTTAGAACCATTGGCAATAAACGTCACCCCATTTTGAACAAGCGTAACTTTCATTGTGTCCAAAATTGCTGGATTCATTTGACTAGCCACAAAGCGTGACCAAATTAACCGATACAATTTCATTTGATCCTTGTCTAAATATTTTTCCATTTGCTCAGGTGTCCGGAGTGCGCTTGTTGGTCGAATAGCTTCATGGGCATCTTGTGCACCTTGCGCATTTTTGATTGCCTTATTTGAGTGTGCTGCGTATTCACTGCCATACGTTTCTTCAATAAAAGTCGCTGCTTCTTGTTTCGCTGAGTCCGCGATACGCTTAGAATCGGTACGCATATAAGTAATCAAGCCGACAGTCCCTTGTTTTCCTAATGCAATTCCTTCATAGAGTTGTTGTGCTACCATCATGGTCTTTCTCGTCCGGAAATTCAACTTACGAGCTGCTTCTTGTTGCATACTACTTGTCGTAAAGGGTGCTGCTGGGTTGCGTTTGCGCTCTTGTTTTTCAACTTTGGTAACGTCGTAGTCTTTAGAGGTGATTTTTTGCGTCACTTCTTTCACATCCGCAGCTGTGCTTAGTTTACGCTTCTTGCCATCCACACCCCAAAAGTTCGCTTTAAATTTTTTCTTTTCTTTTTTAAAATTACCGTCAATGCTCCAATATTCTTCTGGTTCAAATTTCCGAATCTCTTTCTCGCGGTCGATAATCATTTTTAACGCTACAGACTGTACCCGACCAGCACTCAAGCCTTTTTTGACTTTTTTCCATAAGATTGGGCTAATTGAATACCCTACCAAACGATCCAGCACCCGACGCGCTTGTTGTGCGTCAACAAGATTTAAATTTATGGAGCGAGGCTCTTTAAAGGCTGCTTTTACAGCATCTTTCGTAATTTCATTGAATACTACCCGATTTTTATCATTCAAATCCAAGCCGAGCAAAAACGCCAAATGCCAGGCAATGGCTTCCCCTTCTCTATCCGGGTCACTTGCGAGATAGACTTTTTGTGCTTTTTTAGCTGCGCTTCGCAGATTTTTGATGATATCACCCTTACCGCGAATCGAAATGTAATGTGGCTCGTAGTTGTTCTCGACATCAATTCCCATCTTACTTTTAGGTAAGTCACGAATATGTCCGACACTAGCTACGACTTTATAGTTTCTACCGAGATATTTTTCGATTGTTTTGGCTTTAGCTGGTGATTCTACAATGACTAAGTACTTATATGCCATAAAAAAATGGCTCCTTCCCATAAAAAATTTCTACTATATAATGATAATGGACCACTTGCTCATAGCGATAAATCGTAGCCTATCATATCCATTAGAAATCTGTTTGTCAAGAATAGCGCCATTGTTTTTTTCTGGTCATTCTACTTTTTCTCGGAAAAATCGGACTTCATCGAGCAGCATTTTACTATCCGTCATACAAACTGCGCCATCTAAAATTAGTTGATGACAGCCTTGTGATTGGCCCGATAAAATATCTCCTGGCACAGCAAAGACATCACGACCAAATTCCATCGCCAATTGAGCAGTAATAAGTGCGCCACTACGTTCTTTTGCTTCAATAACTACTACGGCATCTGCTAATCCAGCGATGATCCGATTACGCATTGGAAAATGATGTTTTCTTGGTGGTGTACCGACAGGGTATTCACTGATGACTAAATGATGCTTTTTCATCTCTGAAAAGATCGGAAATGCCTCTCTAGGATAACAGTAATCTAAACCTGTACCAATCACGCCGATTGTATGTCCTCCGCCAGCAATTGTCGCTTGATGGCTCCATTGATCCACACCTTTAGCTAAGCCACTCACAATGACATTATTGGCATCAATCAACGGCGGTAATAAGGAGTGGACCACTTTATACGCATAGGAAGTGGCTGCACGTGCACCGACAAATCCCAGTAAACGCTGATGATTCAACAGGTCCAAACGTCCTTCATAAAACAAAACTTGTGGCGGATACGCCATTTGTTTCAGTTGATTTGGGTACACATTATCAAGAATAGTAATAAAGGGCTGGTTGCGTGCTTGTTCGTCCACCCACTCATCTGTTAGTCGCGACCAGCTTGCCTGGAATGTTTGCTTGCTTTTTGTCAGTTGCGCTATTTGACATAATTCTTGTATCGTAAACTCTGTCGTCTCTAATTCTTGAGCTATATTAAAAATCCGACTCTTTCCTACTAATCCAATCCCTTCACACAAAGCCAACTTAAATAATAATTTTCTTTCAAGCGAAAGTGTCCGTTTCATCAAAAAAACTCCTTTTCACATAATTATTCATAAATAACTACGCAAAATGGAGAATGTTAACAATAATTTTTGACTGGTGCGAAGCTTTTACGATGGATTGGCGTAATCCCACTAGCTTTTAATCCTGCAAGATGTTTCGCGGTGCCATAGCCAGCATTATGCTCAAAGTCATAGCCTGGATACTCGATAGCGTATTGCTTCATCATCCGGTCACGCGTGACTTTAGCGATGATACTGGCTGCTGCGATTGAATTTGAGCGTGCATCGCCTTTAATTAACTTCTCTTGAGGAAGATTGATTGGCAGTGTCATGGCATCAATTAACAAGTAATCAGCAGGAGTTGACAAGTGTTCAATCGCCTCCATCATCGCTAACTTACTTGCTTCATAAATATTCACTTCATCTATGCACTGTGGGGAAATAATACCAATGCCAATCGCAATCGCTTGCTCGCTAATTGCTTGAAAGAGTGCTTCACGTTGCGCTTCTGGCACTTGCTTTGAGTCATTTAGCCCTAAGAATTGCCCAGCTGGCGGTAAGATTACAGCAGCAGCGACGACTGGCCCAGCTAATGGTCCCCGACCTACCTCATCAATCCCTGCCACCGCTTGGGCACCTTTGCTCCAAGCGATTTTTTCAAATTCCGACATCCGCTCGAAGCGATCAACTAGTGCTTGCTTTTTAGCTTGTTCTTTATTATAACGAGTAAGAAGTGTTTGAACACCTTTGCGTTCATCGTTTGCGAGTTCAGCTAGCTTATCATCAGTAAGTAACGGATGATCTTGAAAGTATTGTTTGATTTGCTCAATCGATTGCTTCATCATGGGACTCACTTTCTTGTTCATCTGCTCGATCTAGCGTAAATCGACCCAGCTTCCCTTGACGAACTTCTAATAAAAAGCGCTCACTCGCCCGTTCATAATCTTCTCTTAAGCCCATTTTCTTTGTCACACTCATCAGTAAGTCTGGTGCCGGCAATTGCTCATCCTCTATCTTCAAACCATAGCGTTGACTAATACGGCCAGGATAGTAGGTAGTAAAGAACTCCAGCCCATATAAGGCTATATCATCTAAATGGAGCAATTGATCTTTAATCGCACCTGTTAACGCTAATTTTTTACCGATTTCTTGGTCCTCAAATTTAGGCCATAATATCCCTGGGGTATCCAATAACTCCAATTCATTACCGACCCTTAGCCATTGCTGCCCTTTGGTGACCCCTGGCTTGTTACCAGTTTGGGCAATCTTTTTCCCTACCAAGCGATTCATGATCGTCGATTTCCCTACGTTAGGAATACCCAACACCATCGCTCGAATGGCGCGTGCTTGGATGCCTCGCTCCAAATCACGTGCTCGTTTTTCTTTTAATGTCCGTTTGGCTTTCGCCAAGACTGCTTTGGTGGTATTGGTTTCTTTGGCATTACAAGCCAATGTTTCATACCCTAGTGATTCAAAATACGCCTGCCATTTTCTTGTCTGACTCTCATCTGCTAAGTCAGCCTTATTTAATAGAACAACACGTGGTTTGTGTTGCACAATTTGATCGAGCATTGGGTTTCGAGATGAAAGTGGTAAACGAGCATCCACCAATTCAAATACCAAATCAACAAACTTTATTTTTTCTCCTACTTCTCTTCTGGCTTTGGCCATATGCCCTGGAAACCATTGTATTGCCATGTATGTTCCTCCTAATGTACCCATTTTATATCAGGGAGTGGATAATAAACAAAGACTGCCTTACCAATAATATCGTCAGCAGACACAGCGCCAAATGAGCGACTGTCTTTGGAGACTCGCCGATTATCCCCCATCACAAAATAACTGTCTTTTCCTAATTTTTTCACATCTAATAAATCGTTCAACGAAAAGTTATTCGTATAAGGATTTTGATCGTGAATCTTCTCTTGATTTTCTGCTAAGTAAGGTTCGTCTATCTTTTTCCCATCGACATACAGTTGATCATCGACATAGGCAATTGATTCACCCGGTAAACCTATCACACGCTTAATATACGTATCTCCATCAGCTAAGCGAAAGACTACAATATCAAAGCGGTGAATCGTCGTAACATTTTCTACGACCACCCAGTCATTTTTTTTAAGCGTCGACTGCATGGACTTCCCTTCAACTTGAATCGGAATGAGTAAGAATCCTCTGATAACAAGCGCAATGGCTAATGCTAACAAACTAAATTTAAAATAGAACCAAAACCGATCTACTTTCACTGGCCATTTCATTATCAGATTCTCCTTTCTATTCGTTCTTTAATACATCAATCGCTTTGTTCATCATGTCATCGTTTGTTTTTAATTGATCCGCTGTAGCTTGAGAAATTGCTTTGGCTGTTTTCTTGTCCACGATGCCGGTCACTGTCAGTTGCTTTTTCTTCTGAATGTCTTTTACAGCCGCTTGGGTTTCCTCTGTGTACTTGTCGCCACTCGTTTTGTAACCCAACCCAGCTAAATACGTATTTAAACTTTTTACATTGCTGGACTCAAGCCCTAATGCCATCTCTATATCTGTCGGCAATGGTGTAGCATAGACATAGGCCGGATAATCGACTTCATAGTTCGGGGTAATACCTTTTTCATGAATCCATTCTTTCTTAGGTGTCAGCCATTTCTTGATGGTTAGTTTGACTTCACTACCATCAGAATATTGACTAATGGTTTGGACTGTTCCTTTACCAAAAGTCTTCGTTCCAACCAGTGGGACGTCCGCCGATTCACTTACGGCCCCGGCAAAGATCTCAGAGGCTGAAGCACTCCCTTTGTCGACTAACACAACAGACGGCTCTGTCACTTTAAATCCTTCATCGAGTTCACTTGAAGCGACTACTTTTTCACTAGTTCCAGAACGATCCTCAAGCTGTAAAATGACAGCTTGATCTTTTAAAAACATACTTGCCATTTGTTCCACTTGATCGAGTAGTCCACCTGGATTTTGTCTTAAATCAATCACAAATTGTGTCGCGCCTTGTTTTCTCAACGCAATAATGGCTTCTTTGAATTCTGAGGCTGTTTTTTCTGCAAAGGTGCTGACAAACAGCTTGCCGATCGTTGGATTCTCTGTATCAATAGCGCTTGTGACCGTCGTCATCGGAATCGTATCTCTGGTTAAGGTCGCGGTATATTGCTCGGTATCTCGTTGTAAAACCAAAACAACATCGGTCCCTTTTTTTCCACGTATACTGCTAACGACCTCGGTCAGTGTTTGGCCCGAGGTGGACTTGCCATCCACTGAAAGAATGAAATCGCCGGCTTGAAGGCCGCCTTCTTCAGCTGGACTGCCCTTAATCGGTGCCTGTGCAATCTGCGGTACCCCATCCACCAATGTCAACGTCGCACCAATTCCTTCAAAACTATCCGCTAAAGACTGCGATAAATCTTTGGCATCTGATTTTTCTAGATATGTGGTATAAGGATCATCCAATGAATCGGTCATCCCTTTTAATGCACCGTCAATTAAGGCCGTAGTGTCGACCTTTTGATAATAGCTCGTCTGCAATAACTCATACAGTGCCTGCACCTTTGAAAGCTCCCCTTGACTTTCAGTCGTGACTTGCGTTTGCTCAGCCTGGTTATCCATATAAACATACATCCCACCCGCAGACAATCCTGCCGTTGCGACCAACGATCCTAAAAACACCCGATAAGATACCTTCTTAACCATACCATTCACTCTCCCAACACCAGACTTCTTTACTATACTACCACGCGTGAAACAAAAGAAAAAGAGAACTTCTTATCTGTCTGTTGTCATTTGCCACGAAACAGATAAAAAGTTCTCGACTTGTTTCATCGTTTAGCGAAACGAATTTCTCTTAGCCTTACGTTTGATTATGATCAAGGTATAGCTCCCATGCCTGATCAAAGATAGTCATCGTTGACAAATAATCAGCATTCATCTCCAAGTAACTAGAAATTTCATGGTACTCCTCACTCTGCTTGGGAAATTGTTGATCACAAGCAATGTCATGGGCAAGCACTTGAAGCACATCGTCTGGATTATTTCCACGCAACGTAAGAATATAATGGTAAAAACTTCTAGTCATGGCCCCAAATTCCTTCTAAGTACTGCGCACGTAAGGCATGGTTGCGTGCAAAATTCGCTGGATTTTTTTTGTAATACGCTTGATGATACATCTCAGCTGGATAAAAAGGTGCAGCTGGTTCAATCGTAGTCACGATTGGCTGGCTATAACGTCCACTCGCTTGTAGCTCTTGTTTGCTTCTTTCAGCGATAACTCGTTGCTCTTCATTTAAATAAAAAATAACTGGGCGATAGTTGTCACCACGATCTTGAAATTGACCGAATGCATCGGTCGGATCCGTTTGCTGCCAATAAATCGTCACAAGCTCCTCATAGCTAATAACTGCTGGGTCAAATACAATCTCGACAGCTTCTGTATGACCTGTCGTATGTGTGCAGACTTGCTCATAGGTAGGATTAGGTACGTGTCCTCCTGTGTAACCTGATACGACTGAATAAATTCCTGGGTGTTCATCAAATGGCTTCACCATACACCAAAAACAGCCACCCGCAAATATTGCTTGTTCCATTGTTCATTCCTCCTATTTTTCATCCGATGCTGGTAAGTATAAACTTGCCTTTATTTCATCGTCAACTAAATCAATTTTTTCAGCTTTGATAAACAAGCCATTTTGCATGCGAAATTGATCCAATCGAATCAATACCGTGCCATCTGACGGCTTGATTTCAATCCATGAAGGCAATTTGTAGCTACGCTTAACCAATTTCATGACTTCTTTAATTGGCACGCCTAACGTCCCAATCGATAGACTTTTCGCCTTTAGTTGGACATTACCATTCTCCATGACATAAGGGTCAAAATACAAATAAAAGTTCACCGGCATCCCTAACACTTTGAATTGCCCATTCAGCAACGCTTGGTTTTCCAAAGTGAAAGTGTAGTCTAAACCAGATTTTTCACTGTAATCTTGAAGGTAAAAGGCGATAAGTTCGTTCACTTGTTGTTTCGTACTTTCAATCGTGACCACGGGACTGCCATCGCGTTCGACTAATTTGGCTGAGTTGCTCGTAAGCACCTCTCTAGGCTCTAATACGCGGTTAGCAACCACAATTCCTGATCCTACTACGACACCTAAAAGAACGAAAAAAGCGACCATCCAGCCATTGATTTTTTTAAATGAAAATGATTTACTCGTCGTTTGATTCTTATTGGTTTGACTGATTCTTGTTTTCTTCATCGGTTACTCCTTTATTAGCCAATGGGACTTCGTTTTCACTAATTCATCCTTCACAGCTTTGGCCATCAGTTGATAGCCAATCGCATTCGGATGAAACTTATCCCCTTCATATAAGGCATTGTTTTCCACTGTACCACTCGTTTCATCACTGGTCGTCTCACTAGTTGATGAAGTCTCTGAGTCACTGGTCTTGGTAATGCCGACTTTATTATCCACACCCTTATATAAAAGATCATTGATTGGAATAAAGTACATATTGCTTTGATCATCAACAACCTCCTCTGTGGCCTCGTTCCAATTATCGACGACGGTTTGTAGGGCTGCGATTTCCGGAAAATTCAAATAAAATGGATTGTAAATACCTAAGATATAGACTGGTGCAGTCGGATTCAATTCCCGAATGCGCTCAAGTAACGCTAGGCTATTCTTTTGATAACTGGCCTCAGAATTTTCAATCGTTTTCACTGAAAGAGAAAGGATATTTTTTTGAATTACTTTTAACAAGTCATTGCCGCCAAAAGTCGCGGTAATAAAATCAGCCTCGCTAATTTCTTTTTGCAATGCTTCATCTTGATTGATTCGCTTTAAAATCTGATCACTACGTTCTCCAGCAACACCCTCATTTTGAGCATGGATGGTCGCTAGGCCATACTGATCCTTTAGTTTATCGGCCACTAATGAAACAAATCCACCCTGTTGTGTCTCATCACCTACACCTTGCGTCAAAGAATCACCAATTGCTACATATTGAATACTCGTCTTTTGATTGCTTGCTTGGACTTTTTCAGCTGTCGCCTGTTCAAGTTTCGTTGATTCCTTTGGTAACAACCAACTCGTAGCTAAAAAAGCCACCACTGTAACAAAGACGAAAAAAAACAACCATCCAAAGAGAGATTTTTTCTTACTCATACGCTCACCTCTGTTTCCTTACATTACCAAAATTGCTAGAGATTGCAAGTGATGTGACTACTCTTACTGAATGCATATTCTCAACAAAAAAAGTGTATACGAATATACACTTTTTACTTTCACATCAAAAATAATCTCGCGTTGTTACTCTCCGCTGTAGTACATAACAGCAAACGCACCTTCACCAGTATGTGTGGCGATAATCGGCGTTGTTTGCAGTAACGGTATATGCATCGCTGGGAACATTTGTTTAAGTTCATCGCGGAATTTCAAGACTTGCTCATATCCACCTGCATAGGAGATTCCGATTTGCTTCACATTTGGCACACTTTTTAACTCGTCTTTCAATTCATCGAACCATTTATTAAAGGTCTTAGCCCCTCGTCCTTTGATGACAGGCACCAATTCAGAATTACGAAACTCCATCACCACGCGCATATTCAATAAATTCGATAAAATTCCCGTTGCTCGACTAATTCTGCCGCCTTTTACAAGATTTTCAAGGGTAGAAAGCCCAATGAACAAATGCGTATGCTTCAAGACATTTTCCATTTCCGCATAGACTTCTTCTAAGGATTTGCCTTCTTTAGCCAGTTGTGCCGCTCGAATAACGGGAAATGACAAGCCTTGGTCAGTCATATTCGTTTCAACCACTGTCACTTTGCTTTTAGAAAGATTACTAGCCTGTCTAGCCGCTTCGACCGTACCACTCAGACCTGTCGTCATATGAATCGACAAGATCTCACTACCGTCCTCACCTAGCTCATCGTATAATTCAACGAATTTTCCGATTGGCGGTTGACTCGTTTTTGGTAATTCTTTGGCTTCTTTCATCATGCTCATAAATTTTTCGCCAGATAAACGATCGTCATCTGTATACAATACGCCATCAATCATTACCGATAACGGAACAACATGAATTTCTAATTCATCGCGCGTCGTTTTTTCCATCGTGCAAGATGAATCAGTTACAATTTTAACTTTTCGCATCTAAGTTCACTCTCTCTTTAAAAAAAACCTATTTTCGTGTACACTACAGATAGGCACTATATAAAAACAGTATAACAGACAACTATTGTTTTTTCACCTATTTTATTACGATCTACGAAGAGGATGATTTTATGCAATCACCAAAATATTCCCGAACTTATCTGATCTTAAATGAAGTTTTGAATGCTTGCACGCATGGTATCGGCTTAGGATTGAGCATTGCCGGACTTGTGATCCTATTAATCAAAGGAGCCCATGCGCACTCTGCTATGCATGTCGTTTCATACGCCTTATATGGCGCGATGATGATTTTACTCTTTTTATTCTCGACGCTTTTTCATAGCTTGATTTTCACCAAAGCCAAAAAAGTTTTTCAAGTTTTTGATCATGCTTCGATTTATCTCTTGATTGCCGGAAGCTACACTCCCTACTGCTTATTAAGTATTGGCGGTTGGCGTGGCTGGACGCTCTTTTCAGTTATTTGGTTGATGGCGATAGTAGGCATCGTCTACAAGTCCCTCACCCTCCATAAGCAACAGACCGTTTCAAAAGTATCGACCCTAATTTATATTGTGATGGGATGGCTGTGCGTGTTTGCAGCACCTCAGCTCATCCATTCACTTGGAACAACGGGAACCTTATTGTTATTTTTCGGTGGCGTCTCGTATACGTTAGGAGCTTTCTTTTACAGTCTGAAAAATGTCCGCTTTATGCACGTGATTTGGCATCTCTTTGTCATGACAGGTGCTGGCTTTATGTATTTTTCCATTTTATTTTTTACTTGATTCAAAAACTGAGAGCATTGCGTTTCTTTATAATTTTTTTCTGTTAAGCCTGACTAAAAGCAGCGCGATTAATTGATCCACTACACCAAAAAGACCCTCACATCCAAAAGTTTGAGAAGCAACTTCTGAATGTGAGGGTCTTTTTTTTAGCTGAAGAATTTTCTCAGCCTCTTTGAATTGTCACATCCGTTTTTTTTATTTAGTCCGTTGATAAAATTCAAAACGGTGCGGATAGGGATTAGCTTCGTCCACTTTTCCTTCAATGACTTTCGTCCGGGTCCAGTCCTTCCAATCAATCGCATGCTCCGGAAAATAGACATCGCCAGAGAAACGATGGTCAATCCATGTTCGATAGAGATCCGTACACTCACTTAACAAGCTTTCAAATACACCAGATCCGCCGATTAAAAAGACTGGCTCGTTCGTTTTTGCTACATAATCCAATACTTCTTGGCGAGTATGCATCACGATGATGCCAGCCGGAGCTTGATAGGCCTTGTCACTTGTCAAGACGATCGATGTTCGTTTTGGCAAGACTTTGCCATCCATTCCTTCAAAAGTTTTTCTCCCCATGACAATCGTGTGATTCATTGTTTGTTCTTTAAAAAATTTCAAATCATTTGGCAAGTGCCACGGTAACGTACCTTGGTTACCAATCAACCCATCTGCATCTTGTGCCCATAAAGCTACTAACATGATAATACTTCCTTTCTATACTGCAATCGGTGCTTTAATTGTCGGATGTGGGTCATATCCCTCAAGTGTAATATCAGCAACATCAAAATCAAAAATTGATTGCTTCTCTGGGTTTAATACTAACTTCGGTGCTGGTCTGACTGAACGAGTCAGTTGCTCTGTCATTTGGTCAAAGTGATTCGTATACAGATGAGCATCACCCAGTGTATGGACGAATTCGCCCACTTGTAAGTTTGTCTCATGGGCAATCAGATGCGTCAATAATGCGTAGCTAGCAATATTAAATGGCACGCCCAAAAAGACATCTGCGCTACGTTGATACAACTGACAACTCAATTTCCCCTCATGAACATAAAATTGAAACATCGTGTGACAGGGTGGCAGAGCCATACTTGGGATATCTTCTGGATTCCAAGCAGACACAATCATGCGTCTAGAATCTGGTGTATGCTTAATTTGGTGAATCACATCTTGCAATTGATCAATAAAACCACCTTGCACTGTGTCCCAATGGCGCCACTGATACCCATAGATATGCCCCAAATCCCCAAATTCATCAGCAAATCGCTCATCGTTAACAATTCGCTCACAAAACTGAGCCAATTCGTTTTGGTACACTTCGTTGAAGGCATCGTCCTCTAAGCTTCTTCGACCAAAATTCGTCATATCAGGTCCATGATAAGAATCACTCGCTACATATTTTTCAAATGCCCATTCGTCCCAAATATGGTTATTATGCTGCAATAGGTAGCGGATATTGGTATCCCCTTTAATAAACCAGAGCAATTCACTTTTGATTAAACCAAATGGCACTCGCTTCGTTGTCAATAGAGGAAAACCTTCTGACAAATCAAAACGCATCTGATGACCGAAAATACTTTTTGTACCAGTACCAGTTCGATCTGATTTGCTGTTTCCCTCGGTTAAAATTTTACGACCTAAGTCTAAGTATGCTTGTTCCATATTGGTCTCCTTTTTAGTTAACTAAACTCACTCAAATATTCCCAACGAGCGTATTTTTCTTCCAGCTGCTCTGAAGATTGATCAATTGTCGTTTGAATCGTTTGTAGCTTAGTAAAATCTGATCCTTGATGCAACATCTCTTCTTTTAATTGCTCAATGGTCTCTTCTAGCGTAGCAATATCTTCTTCGATGGTCTGCCACTCTTTTTGTTCCAGATACGTTAACTTTTTCTTTTCTTTCGTTAATGGTTCCGCTACTGCTTTGACTGTTTTTGTCGCTTGTACTACTGCAGCGTCACTTTTTTGCTTTTCGATATATTCTCTGATTGAGCCATAATACGTATCAATCTTTGCTTGTCCATTAAAAATCAACAGCTTTTCGGCTACTTTATCAAGGAAGTATCGATCATGAGAAACTGTAATGACCGCCCCAGCAAAGGTAGCTAAGTAATCTTCAAGCACCGTCAATGTATCTATGTCTAAGTCATTGGTCGGCTCATCAAGTAAAAGAACGTTTGGTTGCTCAATTAATAAACGCAAGAGATACAGCCGTCGTCGTTCACCACCAGATAACTTACCAATTTTCGTACCGTGCATGTATCGCGGAAACAGAAATTGTTCCAAAATTTCGGTCACACTAATTGACGTGCCATCCGTCCGTCGTACTTGTTCGGCCACTTCTTGTAAATAGGCAATCATCCGTTTATCAGGATCCATCTCGCCACCTTGTTGTTGATAATAAGCTAAGCGGACGGTCTCACCAATCGACACGACACCACTTTGCGGTTCAATAGCGCCACTCATAATGGCAAGCAATGTCGACTTACCTGCACCATTTTCCCCAGTAATACCTAGCCGCTCTTTCGACTGTATAAGGAGTGAAAAATCATGTAAAATAGCTTTGTTTTCATAAGAGAAGTCGACATCTTTTAATTCTATAACCTTTTTCCCTAATCGTTTGGTTTCAAGGTCAATCGCGATCGACTCCTTCGACTGAACTTGATGCAGATTCTCCTCTAAATTCTCAAAACGCTGAATGCGTGCTTGTTGCTTAGTTGAGCGCGCCTTCGCACCCGCTCTCATCCAAGCGAGTTCTTGTTTATAAAGCTGAACGCGCTTGGTCTCTTGCTCTTGAGCCACCCGATCACGCTCGGCTCGTTGTGCAACATAGGCTTCATAATTTCCTATATACTCCGTCAACGCACCATTACTAAGTTCAAACATCCGATTGGCAACTCGATCAAGAAAATAACGATCATGGGTCACCATCATCAAAGCTCCCTTGTATTGTGCCAAATAACTTTCCAACCACGTGATGGCTTCATAGTCCAGATGGTTAGTCGGTTCATCTAAGAGCAATAAGTCCGGCTCATCGATTAATACTTGTGCGAGTCCAAGCCGCTTCTTTTGACCACCAGATAATTCAGACACGCGTTGCTGTAGTTCATGTAAGCCTAGCTGATGCAAAATACTCTTGGCATTCGTATCGGCAAGCCACGCATCTTTTTCATTCATGACTTGTTCCGCCCGAGCATAATTGGCCTGGATCGTCGGACTTTCGCCTTCTTCACTTAAAGCCAGCAATGCTTGTTCGTACGCACGGACTGTCTGCACCAATTCACTTTCCCCATGAAACACTGCATCCAGTACAGTCAACGACGGATCAATGACTGTCTCCTGCGCCAAAAAGCCAATGCGATAATCTTTCGCTGCAAAAATGGTCTGTTGATCGCCATCACCCGCATCGATTCCTGCCAATATACGTAGCAAGCTGGACTTCCCTGTTCCATTGACACCTATCAAACCCACGCGATCCTTTTCATGAATCAAAAACGATAAGTCTTGAAAAAGAGTCTTTTCGCCAAATGTTTTGTTTAAGTTACTCACTTTTAATTCCTTCAAAGAGTTCCCTCCCTATCTTGGCTATTTTAACACACAAAAAAAATCGTTTCACTATTAAAAGAAAGCGAACGATTTTTTTACACATCTTGTAACTGTCTTAACGCATATGATTCTAATAGATTCACTTTTTGACGGTATTCATTGGCCGCAAACATCGATACCCGATCTGCAACTTCGTATTCCTCAATAATTTTACGCTCTAGGTAATACCCTCGTAAAATTTTTTTCGCATAAGCTGGCTCTTGCTGAACCATAAATGAAAATGGCAAGTCAACGTGATGAATTTGCTTTTTCATATCTTCTCGTCTACGAGAAAAATATTGCACGATTGTCGGATCATATAAATCCTCCAAAGTTTTCAAACTTTGCTGAACCAAAATATTATTTTGCAAAAAGACTTTTTGCACATCATGTATATCTCGACGGATAATCGTCACACGACTATCTTGGCGCGTACTTTGCCAAAAACGCTTAGGATGCATCGTAATTCTTAACATTCTTCGCCAAAAAAGTAACCAAAAGCTAATGAACGAAAAAATTTGCCGACGAATCGATGTTTCATAACGCTTTAAAAAGCGTGTATACAGACGATACCCATTCATCGAAATTTCACCTTTACGATACGCCTCATCTAAGCCATCCTGCTCGATTGATAGAATCAGTGATTGAATCTCTTGAACTTCTTGTTGCTCGGACTCAGTCATTGACTCTGTGTACAATTCCCACACTCGTGAATGATAATGATCAATCACAGCCTCAATGGCTATCTCCTCTTGTTCAGACATGGATTGCGTCTCAATATCCAAATATAGATTTTCGATTACTTCATTAAGAATGGCCACCTCAGTGCGGTCAATTGGTTTCTCTGCTTCCCCCTCGGATAAGAAAGGCAAGGCAATCATTCCACCAAGCAAACTCACCATAATGACACAAGCTGTCAAAAATAACAACAAGGGGCGCTGACTAAACTCCACACCGTTAATCGTCACTGGTAAAATAAAAATCGCAGCTAAACTGACCGTCCCTTTGACCCCACCGAACGTTAAGATCAAAATTTCCTTAAACGCAGTTCGCAATTTCTTAAATCCTTTTGATACACCAAAGAATAATGAAATACCGACTAAACGAATAACAAATAAAATAATCGCGATGCAAAGGATGGTAAAAATCAAGTGCATATTTGCATACTCTTGACTCAGCCAAATCGGCGAGAATACAACTGAAAGTTCAATTCCTAAAAATAAAAATACCAAGGAATTCAACGTAAAACTAATCGTCTTCCATGTACTCTCAGAAACATTTGCTAATTCTGCATCAAATAAAGTGATTTTTCGATAACCCATCGATTGCAAGATACCTGCTACCACCGCAGCAATAATTCCTGAACAGTGGAATACTTCGGCTAATAGATAGGCCACAAAAGGCAACAATAATTCAATTAAAAGATAGACGATAACATCCTGGGCCGAGGCACGCTCAATCATACGAATCACTTTTTTCTTCACCCAGACGACCACAAAACCTGCCAGCGCACCCCCAAGACTAGAGATGACTAAGCTGACCGATGCATGAAACAACGAAAACGAGCCAGTAACCAGTGCCGCAACGGCAAACTGGAAGGCTGTTACACCAGAAGCATCATTTAGTAACCCTTCACCCTCTAAGATATGAAGGACTCGTGGCGGAATTTTAAGCCGCTTAGCCAGTGACCCTACAGCGACTGCATCTGTCGGCCCCAACGCCGCGCCAAAAGCAAAACAAGCAGCAAGTGGAATGGATGGAATCAAGGTCTTTAAGGTCAACCCAACACCGACCAGTGTAGCAATCACTAAGCCAAATGCTAAAAATAGAATCATTGAGAAGTTTTTAAGAATTTCTGGTACATCCGCCGCTTCCCCTTCACGAAAGAGCAGCGGTGCGATAATCATAATTAAAAAAATTTCTGGCTGGAATGAAATAAGTTCTGCAAATTTTGTCATACCTAACAAGACACCCAAAATAATTTGGGCAATAAAGATGGGAATGGTCGGTACCACTTTACTAAATACATTTGAGAAAGTAATGGCTATGGCAATAATGACCAATAGCTCAATGATTTCCATTGCATCATCTCCTACTCTCTTTTTGTTTCACTTCATTTAATAATTTGAAGAAGGCCTCTTTCTTTTCTAATACTCTTTTCTCAACTTCAGCTAACTCTTGATAATGAGTAGGATCTAATTCAAGTTGGCAACGTTTGGTTTCCAAACGTAATATATCATGCTTTAGATTTTCCGTTTTTCTAAAAGTTAGAGGATAACGTTTTTTCAAACACTCCTTCATCGCTTTACGTTCTTCTAAAGTCAAATTACCATATTGCTCATGAAGCATTTTTAGCTTCAATTCGAATTCTGTTGTCATTTTTCGTTTACTCCTTATAAACACAATTCAAGTTCTCACAAATACAAAAGTATACCCTAATTAAGAAAAAAAGCAACAAAAAAAAGCCACTGATTTATATATACCAAATTACTTGAATCTGGTCAATTATCAGTGGCTTAGAAAATCATTTTGCCATATACATATCGTAATAGGCATCCATAATCTGCTTAGAAATGACTAAGTTGGGATAAGTGGTATCTGTTTGTTTGATTTTTGGTACCATTACTGCGATGGCAATCTCTGGATCATCCGTAGGTCCGTAAACAACTGCATTGTGATTATTTAGCTCGACTAGTTGACCCGATTCAGTCGTGATACTTGTTTCGGCAGTACCAGTCTTAGCCGATACGGTCATTTTGGTACTTGCTAAAGGTCTCGCTGTCGTATATGCATCCGTTCCATGAACTACATCATATAATCCATCTTTTAATATTTGCAATTCATCGGAAGTAATATCAATTTTATTTAACACTTTGGTTGCGATGCTTTCTTTTAATGTACCTAAATTCCCATTTTCGTCATTATTGTAGACTCCTTCTACAAAATGAGGCTCTACTCGCTCACCGCCATTAGCAATAGCAGAAATGTATTGTACCATTTGCAAAGGTGTATACGTGTCAAACTGACCAAACGCTAAATCGAGGATTTTTGCGCCATCGCCATTTGATTCTGATAAGGTTGATACATCCGGACTTTCACCAGTCTGCTCATTCGGAATATCAACTCCTGTCTTCACACCCAAACCATATTGAGCAAAACCAGCTCGTAGTTCTTCATACGCTTTTGTTTGATCACTAATTGCTGGAATACTGATATAACCACCTTGATAGTTAATACCCATTAATTTCAATGCAATCTGAATCATGTATGAGTTTGAAGAAATTTCTAATGCTTTAGCGGCATTAATGTATCGGTTATTCGATCCTGTTGGGTTAAAAATTGAGGCTTTTGCAGCTGAACCTTGTAAATAGATGGGCTGATCTAAAATGACTTGATTTCCACTAATCACTTTATTGTCCCATCCTGTCGTGATTGTCGCTGCCTTAATAGCCGAACCAGGTACCACCGCAGCCTGAAAGACGCCAATAGCATTTTGTTGAATTTCTTTCGAATTAGCCTGATGGTAGTATCCAGATATACCTAAAATCGCACCCGTTTTGGGATTCATAGCTACTGCATATATTCCGTCTGAGTATTGTGCAGCTCCCGAATTAATTAATTGTTGGTAATTAGTTTTAACAATTGAATCCAATTTTTCTTGAAAAGCTGAATCAATTGTCAATTTTAAATTGCTGCCTTTACTTCCGGCAGATACTTCTTTGGTACTCTCGATTGTCCCTTTGTTATTCATCGTGATTTCGTATTCGGACTTAGTTCCCTGTAAGACGGATTCATATTGTTTTTCCAAATAACTCGTTCCAACACGGTCGTTACTAAAATAACCTTTTTTCAAGTACTCCTCCGCATCTTCAGCTGGCAACCCTTGTGCAGATGTAGAGACTGTTCCGATAATACTCTTTAAAGCTGCACTCGTCGTGTTCACTTGACGAGACCAATCCGTACCAGTAGACACTCCAGCAAGCTCAGAAGCATGCTCTGCTACAGTCGCCAGTTCTTCGTCAGTTACGTCTTCATTTTTTACATAAGTGGTTTTTAAATTCTCACCTGCATTTAATTTAGTAAAAATCGTTGCAATTTTTAATTGCTCCTCATTAAAATTCAACTGATCTTCAGATACATCTTCAATCATTTTACTGTACTGTTCACTACTAGATAATAATTGCTCTTTGGCACTTAATTTTTTTTGTGCTGCTTCAAGATTTTTCGTATGAGCCAAATAAAAATCTTTTAAATCACGCTCTGTTAAACGATCATCAACAGAAACATCGATATATTTATTCAATTTAGTTGCAGTAGCTAATAGATCTTCCGCGCTCATAGAGGATGTTCTCGTAAAAGTAATCGCCGCATTGGCTTGATTTCCCGCTAATAATGTGCCGGATGCATCATAAACAGAACCTCTAGGGGTACTTTGTTTAATCGTCGTCACAGTCCCAGATGTAATTTCTTCTGCCCACTTTTCACTGTTTACGATTTGAAGATTACCTAATCTGATGATTAACGTTACAAATAGCAAAAAAATAACAAGAAATAAGAAATTTAAGCGAAATGGAATATGACCTTTTCGTATCAATGGTCCTTTTTTTGCCTGGAGTAATTTTTCTTTCATTGAAGATGACTGTTGTTTTTTCTTGCCCTTTTTCATTCGATAATTCCTTCCTTACTTTCGTCATTTTTCATTTTAGCAGAAAAAAAAGAATATGGAGGGAAAATAGCATTTTTTAAGAAATCTTCATAGAATTTTCTTGTATATGTTTCACGAGAAAATAGACCTTACGTTTCACCTGTTTAGAAAATAGCATAAACATTGATTTTTTCGCAAAAATTCTGCACTCCACTGTGAAACATTTTTATAGCATATTTTTATGTGGAAAAGTAAAAAGTGCTTGAACGAATTCAAGCACTTTTTTATTATTGATTCGTATTATCTACTACTTCTTCAGAATCTTGCGATGTTGAATCAGAGGTTGCTGTCGTTGAGTTGTTAGAAGACTTATCTCCAAATTCATACGGGTATTCCGAGGCACTAGTATAATCAGTATCATCGTAGAACTGATCGCCTAAAAGTCCGTTTGTAGAATAGTAAAAATCTTGATTGATGACTAGCTTCGCACTTTCAGTCAAATTCAATTGCTTTTTCAATGTGTTTTGAATTGAAAGCAATTCATTAACACCAAGTATTTGATAGTAAACATCATTAATTGTTTGACTTTCACCTTGCAATTGATGTGATTTTACCGAATCAAACGCAGCGGTATAATTTTTACCTATCGTCAACATTTCATTAAATGATAAATCTGTGAGTACATTACTCTTAACTGCTTTTAGTATTTTTTGGTAATTTGTTACACTATCCATACTAAGAACTTTTCGCAAAATCTTCTCAACAACTTCGCGCTGCCTCTTTTGACGACCAATGTCTCCATCAGGATCTTCATGTCGCATACGCGCATAGGCAAGCCCAGTCTCACCGTTCAATGTTTGTTTACCGATTGGCACATGAACGCCGTCTAATGTAAAGTCTATTTTATTATCAACCTCTATACCACCTACAGCATCTATTAAATCACTTAACCCCTCCATATTTATGGAAACATAATGATCTAACGGTATGTCAAGCAGTGTTTCTATTGTATCCATCGCCATATCTACACTTCCAAAGGCATAGGCGTGATTTAACTTGTCAAAATAGGCAGTACCATTTGGTTCATAGCCAACCATGTTTGTTAAAATATCACGATCTAGGCTCACTATAGTTGATTGCTTGGTTGTTGGATTCACAGTAACAACCATCATACTGTCGGAACGACCTTGCTCTGTCCTACCTAATGCTCCAGTATCAATACCCATGAGCAAAATAGAAAATGGTTCACTATCAGCAATGCTGACATCCTCACTTCGCATATCAGACTTACGGCCTGACGTAATTTCATCAAAAGTATCTGAGGTTGTCTGAAATAAGTGAGCCGCATATACTGTTCCTGCAGTCACAATCACTATACCGATAGCAAATACACCTACCAAAATTTTTCGAAAGATTTGCATTTTGCACCTCAATTCATTTTATCTCGCACAGTAAAGATTTTGCCATAACAAAATGACATGTGCAATTCAATCTGGAAGAATTCGGTTAATTTAATCATTTTGTAATATACTAGATTCCATCTCTAAGTGAAAAATTGCCCGCTGTTCTAGTCAAATTAGGATTGTAGAATGGATCATTGGCAATATAGTGCGCCCACTTGTCTTGCATATATTGTGTCTCTTCCTCGAATCTCGCTTGCTTTTCTGGTGTATTTTCATACCCTCTAGACTGTGATTCAAAATGATACAATTCGACGCCATGAAGGAAAACATTGTTTTTTCCTAACTCATAAATTTTTAAGCAAAGATCAACATCATTAAATGCAACTGTTAGTTCTTCATTAAAGCCACCTACCTGCTTAAAGTCTGATGTTTTGACCATCATACAGGCCGCTGTTACAGCTAAATAATCTACGTTGATTTCTAGTTTACCAAAGTAACCAAAATCTCCTTGTGGATACGTATGATGCGGATGTCCTGCCGCACCGCCTAATCCTAAGACAACACCCGCATGTTGAATAGTATGATTAGGATAGTATAATTTAGCTCCGACACAACCTATACGTTGAAATTGACAAAATGAGACCATTTTTTCCAGCCAATCAGATGAAATAACTTCTGTATCGTTATTCAAGAACAATAGATAGCTTCCGTTGGCTTCTTCCGCTGCCAAATTATTTATTCTAGAATAATTGAAAGGTATCGGTAGTGAGATAACTTTAAATGTATGCTTCAATTTTTCTTGGTATTCTTGAAATAACCGTTTTACTTTTGGATCATCACTTCCATTATCTGCTACGATAATTTCATAATTAGTGTAACTGGTCTTCTCAACTATTGAAGACAAGCAACGACTCAAATCTTCATAGCCATTTTTTGTCGGAATGATAATACTAACTAGTTCATTTTTTAAGATTTCATAGTTAACATCATATAGTCCATTCCCTGAAGCGTGGGATGCTTTTCCTTTAATATTTCTACGAGTGAGTGCATCTTGAACGGCCTTTAGACCAGCTTCGAAAGCATACCCTTTCGTTGATTGGTCTGCGGCTGTGGAAGTCGGTAAAATTCTCCAGTAATACAAGACTTTAGGAATATGTGCAATCTTATTTGCTGTTGTTTTTTCCACAAATCGTAAGACTAAATCGTAGTCTTGTGCTCCTTCATAGCCGACTCTAAACCCACCAATACTTCGTAGAATTTCCGTTCTATAAACACCTAGGTGAGAAATATAGTTCGTTCCCAATAGTAAATCCGGCGAAAAATCAGGCTTAAATGCCGGATCAAATCGACGACCATCCATATCGATTTTGTCCTCATCACTATAAATCAAGTCTAAGGTGGCATCTTCATTTAACTTTTTAACCACTTCATACAATGCAATTGGTGCTAGTTCATCGTCATTATCTAAAAGAGCACAGAAATCTCCTGTAGCAATCTCTAGTGCTGAGTTTGTCGCTCTAGAAATGTGGCCATTTTGCTCTCTGAAAACTACCTTAATTCGCTCATCTTTTGATTGGTAGTATGTCAGTAGTTTTTTAACTTGTGGGTCTGTAGATGCATCATCGCTCATACACAATTCCCAATTTGGGTATACTTGTTCCAACACTGACTGAACACATTTGTCTAACCATTTTTTTTCAACGTTATAGACCGGCATTAAAATACTAATTTTAGGTTGGTAATCGAAGTTCTTTATTTCTCGAGAAATTTGATCATAATCCCATTTTTCATGAACTTCGATAAATTTGAGGTATTCTTCATTGGTATTTTTTTTCTGTTCAAGTTTGAACCTACGCCATGTGGCTAAAAGTCCATTTCTCTTGATATATCCTAATACTTTTCTATTCTTTTTGATAGCTTTACTTAGTCCACTCTCAGTTTCAGGAATAAATGGATAAGTCTCCTGTACATCAATTGGCTCAATTTTTTCTGCATTATCCGTCGAAAACTTAAGTCTTAAGTCAATATTTTGTTTTGCTTCAACTTCAACGGTAAAACCAACTTTTACATCGCCACTTATTTTTTTTGCCATTGCCACATCACTTCGATTAGTTTGTTTTCTTTCTATAATAGTGGCAGAATCATTACAGCTTATCTTGGGAATGGATTTTGAACGAAAATCATATGCCCATCCTTGAATAACTAGGTGCTTATTTTTTTTATTTCGCATAATGCTATCAATATATACTTCTAATCCTTCATCCATTAATTAAGCTCCTTTCTTACAATACATTTGGATTTTTATACGGATCATTTATAGATGAAAAACGATCATTCCAGTTAATTTCTTCAAAAGGATTGCTTTTTTTATTCAACCAAATCATTTCACTATAAGGATTAAAAATCACCTTTTTCTTTCGCTTCATATACATATCTTGCCCCAAAAGTGCGCCTTGAATAACTTCAGATTCCTCGTTGAAATCTGACATTAATGCGATACAATCTTCTCTACTCAACGCAACGAAGTCAGTTGTAACACTATATATTTCACGAGGCAACACAGATCTAAAATAATAACCAATCGAACTTTCTGGAGTACCTAAATCATCAAAGATAACACTTTTTTCTTCATTATTAATAGTTGTACCAACATTTAAAACTTCTAGCGAGTTGGTGACTATTTTCCCAGTAACTAAGCCAACAGTTGGTTTCATTAGATAATTGAGCATTTCTTTTAACCACGATGCTTGTTTTGGAGATAGCCATTCATTCATCAATACAAGGTATTCACCCGTAGCTTTTTCAACTAATTCTTGAAATGATTCACCTGGGACGAATGTCACCCTTTGATCACTTATCGGGAAAGCTTGCTTAAATTTCAAAGGAAGCACTACCTCAAAATTACTATACAAGGTGTTATCCAAAATATCTGTGACCCACAAACTAACTCTTTCATAATTGCCGATAGGAACTATGGATACAGTCGGTGTGTCGTCATAATCGTAATCAACTTTATAAGCACCATAGTTTTTTGTCATAGAAACCTTACCTGAAATACCTCTTCGCTTAAGAGCAGCTACAATCGCCTCTTTACCAGCGATATAAGCGTATTCTTTACTAGCAGGATCAAATGCCACAGAGGTTTCGACCGTGCGCCAATGATAGCAAATAATCGGAATGTGGAAAATCACATTTGCTGCCTCAGTTGCTCGCAAAACAAAATCATAATCTTGACTGCCATTAAAATCTGACCTTAATCCACCAATCTGGTTAATAATTTTTTTACTTACTACAACAAAGTGCGTGATATAGTTATGACCCAATAACAACTCTTCATTCCAATTTGGTTTGAAAAAAGGATCAAATCTCTTGCCACTTGTTGTCATCTTGTCTTCATCAGTATAAATAAAGTCTCGTTCTTGATTTTCGTTAATTGCTTTAACAACTTCAAAAAGAGCGTGAGGTGCTAATTCATCGTCGTTGTCTAAAAAGCCAATGTAATCGCCTGTTGCCAATCCAATAGCAGAGTTTGTTGCTTCGGAAATATGACCATTTTCAGGTCGGAACACCGCCTTAATTCTATTATCCGAATGCACATACTCTTCAATTAATGGTCGAATTTCTGGATTTGTGGAAGCATCATCTGCTAAACAAAGTTCCCAATTTTGATAATACTGTCCTAAAAGGGAAGAAATACATGCATCCAACCATTTTTTTTCAACATTATAGACAGGAACTACCAAAGATATTTTAGGTTGCACATCAAATTGATTTATTTGAGATCTGACCGCTTCAAGGTCATAGTGTTCGTTTTCACTTATCCAAGTTTGATACGCATCTTCATTAATTAATCTATTTCTTCGATTTTTCAATGTTGTTACTAATCCTTGTGATCGAATCGTTCCTAATAGATAGCGAAGTCTTTTAAGTAAAGGTGTATTATTTAAATTTTCTCTATTAAATTTCAATTGATAGTCATTTTTTTCAAAAGTTGTCACAATCAAGCCAATTGTTTTTTCAATTTCCTTATTTTCGATTTCAATAATAAAGCCAAACTTCTCTTTCTCTTGTAAATCAAACATATCATTTACATCTTTTCTATACAAACCAGTCACTTTATAATAAATTCCTTCAAAAATTGGTAGCTTGTATTTTAAAGGTCGCTTGTGCTTTTTATCAAAACCCCACCCTTTGATAATCGCAACGTGCCTTTCTAAATCATTTTCGATTGTTTCAATCGTAAGTTTAATTTCTGGCATTTCATTTTCGTTGTAGGTTTTGTAGTCTCGTAGTGCATGCGATTTTACTTTTTTGATTCCAGATTCTACATCAGGTAAGTCTAATAAAAACTGGACTTTTTCCATTTGATTTTTGGCTATTTCATTTGCTTTCGCCTTTTCAATCCGTCTTTGTTCATTTAATTCTTTGATTTCTTTTTCTTGTCTTTTCGAATAAGCCATCACTGATTTTTCATCATCAGAAAATTCATTTTCACTGATGATATTAAAATATAGTTCAATCGTTTTACCTGCGATTTGGTCCTTCTCAAACGTAAAATATGGATTTTCATCAATTCCACTAAACATATACGTGTTTTTTGTTGCCCAAACTGCATTGGTTTTGGCTGGCTTCACAACATTTCCATTTAACGTTGCGGAAAATTTGATTACTCCTGAGCCTTCAAAAGGGACGATTTTTAATGAATCAACACTATCATCAATTTCGTGCACAGAATATTGATTTTCACCAGTAAATTGATTATATAGAAGTGTAGCAATGGAAACTTGGTTGTTTTTCTCAAATGCCAGTTGAACATGTTTTACAAAATGCGAATTCTCTGGTTTTTTCCGTATCGGATTTTCAACAGGATTCAAACTAAGCGTATAAAAATATTGATATACTTCGCCAAATGGTCTCGTCTTAAATGCATACTGGATTTTTTCAGGTAATTGATCGTAGGTCGTAGCAATCTCATTTTGTCCGACTTGGGAATAGGTGAAATCCTCTATTGCAATATTCAACCCAATTCGTTTAAACAATTGCTCAAAGCCGGGTTGCGTATAAAATGTATTGTGCGTATGATCCAACAACCCGAATTCTTTCCAATCAAGTTCATTATTGAATAAGCCGATTAAAACGGAATTATGTGCTAAATTAGGGAAAGTGATTAAAATTTTCCCTTCAGGATTTAAAAGTTTTTTTGCATTAGCCAACGCCTTTTCTGGATCAACTAAATGTTCCAATACATCTGCAAAAACAATAAAATCAAATCGCTTATTACCAAAATAATCCAACCATAAATACTCTTCGATATTCCCTAAGAAGCCATCAGTGGCAAACTGCATAACAAAATTGTAGAGTTCTTCATCAAACTCTACAATCGATACTTCACAATTCTTTTCTTGCATTAAATAATTTGTCATTCGACCATTTCCAGGACCAAACTCTAAAACAGTCGACCCCTCATGAATCTGAGCAACAATTTTCCCTAAACTAGTATGTTCATCGACAGACATATCAAAATCATATTTCATCTGAGACTGATCCTTTCCATTCGTGGTCTAATACAACAATACCTTCACCTACATATTTACCGGTAATGAACATCGTTAAGTATTTTGTTTTATAAACAAACGGAACTGTTGCATTTTCTTCAAACAGAGCAACATCAAAATAATATTCTCCTCCGAGCAATGCCATTTTAGTATACTCGATATAGAAAGTGTTTAGGCCTTTTTTCCAAGGTATTGAGACTTTATCGAGCAACGTATTTAATCCACAAACATATTGGTTATTCACAGTACGAATCGCAACACCTAGTACAGGATGCTTAACCTGATCATTTTTCACATCATAGGTTACTTTGATAAATACTTTGCTATCTTGTTCCACTAAATCAAGTGGCTTTAGATTTTCGTCCAATAATTCTGCACTTTTTACATCAACAATATCAATGGCCGAATGTTCTTCCACAATATTCTTTTCACGGTCAACAGTAGTCATGGATTTTTTCTTGAGAAAGTTTTCATATTCCTCGGTGATTTCCATTGTTTCGCCTTCAGCTTCAACAACACCATTCTTTAGCCAATACACTCGATCACAAAAACGGCGTACTGCATTTACATCGTGCGATACGAATAAGACCGTTTTCCCTTGGTTACGAAATTCGGTAAATTTCTCCATACATTTAAGCTGGAATTCTAAATCACCTACCGCCAATGCTTCATCGACAATTAAAATATCTGGATCGACATTAATGGCTACCGCAAATGCCAATCGAACAAACATCCCACTAGAATATGTTTTTACCGGTTGATAAAGGTGATCACCAATATCAGCAAAATTAATAATATCCTCCACTTTTTCCTGCATTTGATCGCGTGAGTATCCCAAAACCATTCCGTTTAAAAAGATATTCTCATAGCCACTATATTCAGGATTAAAACCAGAACCCAATTCTAATAAGGCAGCAATGTTTCCAACAATTTTGACTTCTCCAGATGTTGGAGTTAGAACACCTGTGATTATTTTTAAAATAGTTGACTTACCCGAACCATTTTCCCCTATAAAACCGACCATTTCCCCCTCATTCACGTGAACATTCACGTCATTTAAGGCATAAAAAACGTCATGATAACTCTTTCTTCCAGGATGTAGAGCCTCTTTTAAGCGTGCTGTGGGATTAGCATACATATTATATGTTTTTGTTAGATGATTTATTTCTACTACTTGTTTTTTCATTCTATTATCTCCTTAAAGTACGTCTGAAAAATGAGGTTTTAATCTTTTGAAAATATTGCTACCAAGTACTAAAAGTAGCAATGTCACAATCCAAAAATACAATGATAGTGTCGGATTTTCCCAAAACCATGATCCTCCAAAGAAAGCATCACGATAACCTTGCACGACGTAAAATAAAGGGTTTAATTTTAGTACGAATTGTACTGTAGGATTAGAAAATTGATTAATACTCCATAAAACCGGTGTTCCCCACATTAATGCTTGCATTATAATCGCGATAAACTGATTCACGTCTGGGAAAAAAGGCTGAATAGAGGCTGTAAACCAAGTCAGTCCAGTTAAGAAACACATTAATGCAAACATATAATAAAACAATTGAAGAAAGTGCCAGTTCGGATAAATACCAAATGCAACTGATACAACCAGAGCCACTAAAATAAAGAAGCTATGCATGATTAAATTAGATAGCAATTTTGATGTTGGCAAAATTCGAATGTTAAAGACGACTTTTTTTACTAAATAGCTATACTCTCTAAATACATTTGTTGCCGATCCTAGTACATCTGAAAAATAAAACCATGGAACCATACCTGTTAATAGAAATAGGATAAACGGATATTTACCATCTGTGAGTGGTGCTTTCAATCCAATATCGAACACAAACCAATAGGTCAGTACCGTAACTAGCGGGTTAGCAAAAGCCCAAAATATCCCAAGTAACGATCCTGCGTAACGAGATTTGAAATCATTCACCGAAAACTGAATCAACAATTTTTTATTCTGATAAATATCGTGACAAAAATAATAAATTTCCTTAAACATGTACATACCTTCCATATATCAAATTTATTTTATTCTTTCCAATGCTTTGATTTTACATAACAAAAGAGAGATAAGCAAGTTCGTGTAAAATTACTCTTGAATAAGTGCCTATTATTAAAGAATTATTTAAGCTTTCTGGATTAAATCAGTTACATTAAAGTTCATTAGAGACTAACTTATCATTTTGTGCCATAAAAACCAATTCCCTCATTACGCCATCCAAGTGTAACTAATACATCGCGCTCACCAGCACTTGTCGTATAATGATGTGCACCAGGTCCTTTAGCATTAGGATTATATAAGCGATAGACAGGCACTTCTTTATTGGATGAAGAATAAAATGCTACTCCTTCTTCACGCCAACCAATATCACTTAAATAATTATTTTCGGCTAATGAAAGGGTATAAAAATGCTCCCCACTATTCGGATTATATAGTCGGTATATCGACGCTCCAATTTGAGGAGAAACCCATGCAACATTTTCTGGTTGCCACCCTACTGAGATAACATTGTCATACTCATAAGTATTTTTAGTGTAGAAATGTTCACCTGAATTAGGATTATAAGCTCGGTAAATTGCATTTGATCCAGCAGAGATAGTAAATCGTCCCTGGTAATCTACAGAAATGTCAAATGTACCCGAAACATTTGGAAATACGAGTTGCGATGACCATTGCCAAGCAGTAAAATCAGTATAAAAATTTTCTTTCGATACCTCAGACGGATAAGCAACTACCCAGATATTAGAATAATCCAGTGTATCTGCATTTAGTAGTCCCGAGGTGAAGATACTATAAGAAGCATAGTGAGCAACATTCGCATAGCCTTGTTTTGCTAATTCATTGGCAAAAGCTAATGAATCTACAGTATGATTTCCTTTCCCGAGTACTTTAGGCTCTTCAAAATCATTGACCATCACTGTGTTACTATCTAATCCGAACGACTTAGCAGCATTGGCAAAGAATCTAGCTTCTGTGCACGCATCTTCGCTAGTTGTAAACCAACTATAATGGTAAGCTGATACTTTCAGACCTGCCGCTTTCGCATTCTCAATCTGAGTTTTTGCGTACGGATTAATATAAGTAGTATATACAGTTAATTTTATTACAACACCAGTTATCCCATACTCCTGCATTTTTTTATAATCAGCCACTGTCAAAGCACCGTTATGGGAAGAGACATCAACAAAGCCTTTTGATAGAGTTTCCGTATTTTCAACTGATATACCTGTATTCACTGAAGCACGTGAAAACATGCCTCCAAAGAAAGTCTTCTGAGTACTATTGTTTTCTATATCTGATCGACCTAATGGAAAACTAAGACCTGCAGAAGAATAAAGTTTATTAACCATAGCCATTCTTTCATTATCGGATGAATCCTCCGTAGTGCTACTTTCCTCAGTGGAAGATTGCTGAATAGAACCAGATACCGTATCCGTGCTTTCTGCTGAATCCTGCGTCGTTTGATTAGCTGATTGCGTATCTTCATTGCCAGGGTAGCATTCACTTGTTTGAGTAGAATTATATGTAGTTATTTCTGTTGAACTTGCGGTATCCGTATTGCTCGTTGAATCTTGTTTATTTTCTTCAGCATGAACACCAATAGAAAACGTGAGACTTGCGAAAGCCAACCCTATCCCAATTTTTTTATCATCTCTTTCATCTTTAATTAACCCCTATCATATTTGTTAAGTTTGGTAGATTTTATAAAGAACTCAACCCTTACTAAAATAAAAAAATGCCACTGCAAAATTCCATGTATTATTGTGGTTTCAATACCAATCAATAAGAATGAAATTAAGATGACCTAGAATGAGAGTAACACAGAATCACTTAATGGAAAATACCTTTCTTATACAGGGACTTGATCAAAAGTAGGTTAGATAAGTACAATTACATCATTTATTCCACCGATTTTGGACAAGTTTCCCGTAATAAAGCCTGCATAAATTCTATCAAATACCCAAAAGTGAATGCTATTAGGTTATGACTTACAACACAAGAGATACATTCTTCTGATACACTTGTCCAACTGGTGTTAATTCACAGTTAATGGGTAATCGTCGAACAATAAAAAAATAAAAGTGATTTTTTTGAATTTGGATAACAATTTCTTCATTACTATAACAATATTCTTTTTTTATAAGCAAGTAATCATACTCTATAGATAAAGATTCTTAGACATTATCTTTTTTTATTAAAGCAGTTTTTTTGGCATACTTCTCTTCAATTCATATTAAGAAATACGTTTTTGATCTAGCAATTTTCTGAATTCATCCTAAAATCCATCGATTGTTCAAAATCTTGGCATCCAATTTTTATATAATTTTTGTAGTCTATACATAATTTGATTACTCCAAAACCAACAATAGCGTAATGTTTTCATCACAATACTTATAAAATGACTTAATATAGTAAAAAAGAAGCTGCTAATAGCGATAAATCAACTTTCTTTAGTTAGCACTAATCAGAATTAATACTGACTTAACAATTATACAAGCAGTAACACTTAATGCCACATAGTAACCTGCTATAGGTGATAAAATATTTCTTCGATTTATTTTTGAAAAATTGAATAAAACTGCCATCATAAAAATAACATACGTGAAAAAATAAGTTCGATTACCTGAAGCCCATAGTGTAGGAGAAAAGCCGAGTATCATTCTTATGAATAAACCAACCAACAACATAATTAAACTAATTATAAATTGCTGCATATTAGTGCACGTTACATAAATAGATAATATATATAATATTGAGACAATAGTTACAATTAATGTCAGTGACAAATGCCAGTCTCCGTCTGACAAGTTATAATTCTTAGTTATCTTTTCAATGATAGATTGATTAAAAAAATAAATAACCATTGGTAAACAAGATAGGATTGTATGAAACCAATTACGAAAACGGCTCAATCCCAAGGCAGTTATACTCAAGGAAAAAAATGCAATAAAAGGATCGAGATTGTAATATAAATGCATCAATGTTGTTGTATAGCCTAAATAAATTTTATAAAGTAGAGTATACTCAGGAAAACCCGGTAAAAAAGTTCTTGTTTCAACAATTGTTCGAGCTTCATTTCCGGGACAAGTCAAGATATAAATTAAACTTAAAATACTGACCCCCAAAAATGAGGCAACCAGACCAGTTTTTTTATTTGATTTCCATAATACAAACAAACAACTACTGAAAATAAGAATGAGCAAAATAACCATCTGTTCTTGATTATTTGCATACAGACTCAACATCAAGCTGAAAAAAATCATTTTCTTAGAAACATATTGATCTCTAATATATCGTATGGTTGGATATACCGAAACTAGTCCACATGCCATAACCCAGAGATAATTAGTAGTTGTTGCTACCCATCCAGTCTCTCTGATAATACCAATCGGAATCAATAAAAACAAAAGGAAATTTAAAGTAATGTCAAATGCAGTAGGATTTTTTTTTACGATGAATGCTGGTAAAACGGATACTGTAGTCATTGCTATAGCATTTACAATTCTCCATAGCATTATATGTTGCACAAAAAATGTTAAAAAATATTCTATTATGGATCTTGAGGTCCATTCCTGATATCTGAATTTAAAAAAAGACAAGTAGTTACCATTATAATTTCTGTCTCTTATACACATCTCCGAGCCCACGAGACTCGACGTCATCTC
>ENA-OWZU01000063-OWZU01000063.1-human-gut-metagenome-genome-assembly--contig:-NODE-63-length-42516-cov-19.590777_pt1 | contig 42516 bp, 30 predicted proteins | sample MGYA00249263_ERZ652121 | MGnify/ENA primary metagenome ERZ652121 (study PRJEB26925, sample SAMN05827113) | human gut metagenome | biome: ENVO:2100002; feature: ENVO:00000062; material: ENVO:00002003... | reverse complement strand
GGTTCGAGTCGAAGCCCTGGACCACGTGTTTCGTAGACGGCAACCATGAGAACCATCACGCCTTGGCTAATCTGCCGGTGCGGGAGTGGAACGGCGGGCTCGTCCATGAGGCGCGACCGCACGTGCTGCACCTGATGCGCGGTGAGGTGTACGACATCGCGGGGACCACGGTCCTCACCATGGGAGGTGCCGCGAGCAACGACAGACAGTATCGCAGGGAGGGGAGGAGCTGGTGGCCCGAGGAGATGCCGAGCGAGGAGGAAATGGACCACTGCCGCGCCTCGCTCAACCGCGTAGGCTGGAGGGTCGACTACGTGATGAGTCACGAGGCTCCGGCTGCCCTTGCTGAGGGGCTGTGTCGCGAGCGTGGACGCGAGTATCTGGACGACCGGCTGCAACGATTCCTTGGCGAGCTCGACGGGCGACTCGGCTGCCGCGCCTGGTTCTTCGGCCACTACCACGGCGACGAGTGGCGTGACGTCAGGCATCGCCTTATCTACCGAGACATCGTGCCGATTGAGGATGCCGTGCCCGGTTCTAGGAACCTTCTGGAAGCGCTCTAGAAGATTGCTAGAAATCAGCCGCCTGATAGGAGAAGCGCAGGGCTACTCGCCCTTCATCTGGGTCATGACCTTGGCCTCGGCCACGGCCGCCCGCTGCTCGGAGGCGGCGAGGCGGTCCTTGAGGGCGGCGATCTCGGCCATCAGGTCGCGCTGGGCCAGGAGTGTGTCGGCTTGGGCTTTCAGTGCAGCGTCACGCTCGCCGCGCAGCCGCTCGATCTCATCGACCATGGCCTCAGCCTCGGCATGGAGTTGGACAACCTGCCTGCCGAGGCCCTTAGCACGGGAGAGGTACCTGATGCTCGCGGCGTGGAGCTCGTTGTTCTCGAGTTCGAGGTTCGCGGTATCGAGTTCGAACTTCTCCTCTATAAAGGCAATCCGCTCATTGCAGTCGGCCTCAATCTTTTCATTCCGATCCGTCGCCTCGGCGAGCTTGCGGCTGAATTCATCCACCTGGGCCATGAGCAGTGCGTTCTCGGTCCTGAGGTCGGCGGTCTCGCGCAGCAGCTTCTCCCGCCACCTCGCCTCGATTCGCTCGGCAGCCTCATCGAGGACGGACTTCATACCGTAACCGTAGATCTCCCTGATTTTTCTCCCGTCTGTCATCGTGCGACATTCCAATCAACAATGGGCATGGCGCCGCAACGCCGTACGGCTGGGAACAAATACGCGGCCGCTGTTGATTTGTAGTCGTCCTGCGATCGGTGAGTTCTAAAAAGGCGTCTCAAGTCATGCGTTCACACAGGTTTTCGATTGGAGAAATACCGCACGTTTTCATGATATCACGTGCCTTAAAGACCATGAATGGACGGCCATATCGATTCGTTGAAAATGACACCTACGACGTGTTGGTGGCGGGAGAGTGATGGCGTTAAAGATGTCGAGAATGATTATGGGATTGTTTTAGATGCGGGCATGAAAAAGGGTCGAATCGAAGTGTCTGGCCGGACGCCAATTGTCCGGGAACTGTTTCGATTCGACCGTGTTTCATTTTACATCCGCGGCATGCTCTTATAGACGCCCAGCGATTACCGACCTTCACGACCTCGATAGTCGGGCTATGGACTTAAGATTTCTTGGGCTCCCAGCCGTTTTCGATTGCGGCGGGGTAGACTGCGGCGTAATTAAGCATCCAGCTGCCATCGCCCGCTTTTTGAATAAACCCCTTATCCGTCAAAGAGGTATAGGCCCGGGAGATCGTGTTCTTACTTAGGTGGTAGCGCTCCTCAATCCATTTGCTTTTTGCGTAAAAGCCCATGGCTCGTTTGTTTTTGGAAGGATTTCCAAGCTTCCATACTAGGCCGAGGATGAGGCGCTCGGCAGCGACAGTGGTGGCACAACACGCCCAGTCGGGCACCGAAATAAAATTCGCGTTATCCATTTTCCTTCTAATCTCTCGTTGCTCATTAACATCATCGCGATATTTGTCGGAAATTGACGGTAGCTCGCTCATGTTTACCGCCTAGTCAAGGTGGGCGGTACGACCTTCAAGCTGCTTGAAAAGTTCGTAGAACGAGCTTTCAAACATGTAATTCGAGCGATGGATTTGGATGAGCTTGCCGGACTCGCGCATAAACTTGCGCGCGGTGTTTTCGCTCCAGCCAGTGAGTTCGCGGATATCGTTAACGCGGAGCAACCGATCGCACTGAGCGGCACCAGTGGGGAAAGTCGGTGTGGACGCCTGAGTGCTAATCTTTGGAGTAGCCATGTTGAGCTATCCTTTCAATGAGGGCCCTCCCTGTGCTTGTAAGACTTACCAGGTTCATAAGCACTTGGGGGGCCGGTTTTTATGACTACATGCGTAGCCATCTGACAGCTTTAGAATGGAATAAAACTCATTAGATGTCAACTAAACACAGTGTCTACCTGCGGAAACGGTATTATAGTACCGTAATATTATTGATGAAACGATGAATGAAAAACATGCTATTTCTCGCTTCTCTGTATATAGGCGTTGATGAAGTCTTCGTAGCCTTTAACTGCTTTTATTTCTGATTGTTGAACGAGGCTTGTATACGTTTTGAGCGTGATATTGGGGTCCGCGTGGCCAAGAATACCTTGCACGCTTCTAACGTCCGATCCGTTCGCCAGCATAAAAGTGCTTACACAATGCCTGAGCTGATGCGGGCAGATGCCCTTATATAGTTTTCCGCCAGTCGAATTGTTCGGCTCATAGATTCCAAGATTGCAGCTAACTGCGAAATCGCGAAACCAATGGTTGAAGATGTAGTTTTTCATGTGGCAGACGGTAGGGACCCCTCGCTCGACAGCAATATCGCTAATGATGGGGGTGCTGCCAGTCTGGGACAGCCCCAGAGAGGCCAGGAGCTCTTTTTGTATGGCCGACCATGATTGAAGACGTTCGGCCAAGGTTTCTCCAACGGGGATTTTGCGTTGGCTTTCTTGTGACTTGGGTGCCCTCAGTTCATGGTCGTTGGTGTACTGCCTGTCAATTTTCAAGGTTTTATTGGCAGGGTCCCAATCGCGCCATTCGAGGCCCAACATCTCACCTTTCCGCATACCCGTATACACTAGTACTAGCGTACCAACAGCTTCGGCGGTGAGCTCAATGTGTTGAAGATGTGTGCATAGGGTAGCTACTTGGTCGATTGTCAGTGATTCTCTTTTGTTGCGTGGCCTGCGAACATGAACGGTAGCGCAGGGGTTTCGGTCAATTATTCTCTTTGCGACTGCATTCGACAGAATCTGACGCAGTTTCGCATTGATTCGCACAAGCTCTGATGGTCTGTATTTTCCCGTACGACGAGCTTCGGCATATGCTTCTTCGATTAGATCGGGAGTTAGCCCCTCAATTGTCTGAAACGCACCGAATAGGTCTTCGATATGCCTGCAATCGTACGCTTCTCTTTCATAGCTCGTTGGCGCAAGCTCGGTGTCCCTATTTTCATGAAAGGCCCAGCAGTAGGACGCAAGCAAAGTGGGCTTTTTAGTTTTAGTAATCGTGCCAGAGGAGTTGATTTCAGCCAGCTTGGCCTGCATTGCAGCCTTAGCTTCTGTTTTAGTCTTGCAACGAACTGTATAAGTTGGGGATCGTTTGTAGCGCCCCGTCTTAGGGTCCTTGACTCCAAGGGAAAAATAATATCGATAGGTGTTAGGTGATCTCTTGTCTTTCCAACACGTGCCTCTTCCGCTAATTAGTGGCTGTTCTGACATCTTTACACTCCGTTTCTTTGAATAGTTTTCAACAATTCATTGAGTGCAGTTTAGCTAAAGCTGTTAGTAATATGTTTGTAAAAGCGTAGGCGCTGCTACCGGAGGCAAAAGATACAAACTGCTATGTTTATCTGCGGTTATATGATGTTCAATGATGCTTGATGAATGGTGGGGGGTAGCATTAAATCATATCTCCTAAAGCGGGTGTCGACGGTTCGAATCCGCCCGGGGGCACCAGAGGATTATGACGGCGTCGCGAGAGCGGCGCCGTTTCTGGTTTGTGGGACCGCCGGTGGATTCGAGCCGTCGACACCCGCGTCACCAATTTCCCCGCGGGGGAGTTTTCGAATCCGCCCGGGGGCACCAGAGGAATATCGAGCCCGGTACCGTTACGGTGCCGGGCTCTTTTGGTTTAAGGCATGCCGTAGTATTCGCTGCTTCAGATAAAGAAGGCGCCCGCTTGCTGGGGGAGCAAGCGGGCGCCTGTGAGCGAATATGTTTGCGGCGAGAGCCGCGATGAGCGGTGGGGTGGCGACTAGTTGGTCGTACCGGAATCGTCGCCCGTGCTCGTGCCCGAGCCCGAGCCCGAACCAGAAAGTGCGACCGTCAGCGTAATCGTGCTGTCGGTTGACTGCTTGCCAGTGGGGGAGACGCCCGTAACGGTGGCATCCTCGTTACCGCTTACGGGATTGCCGTTCTGGTCACAGAAGCCAATGTTATAGAAACCGGCGTTGTTGAGCGCGGTAACGGCGGCGGAGATGCTCTTGCCGTACAGGTTGCCCGGGACGGTGGCCTTGCCGGACTTCTTGGCAATGACGACGGTAATCGTGGCGCCGGGCTTCTGCTTGCCACTGGGGTTCCAGCTGATCACGGTGCCCTCGGTAACCGAGTCGTTCTCCTGGTAGCTAACGTCGACGCCAAAGCCTGCCATATCGAGGGCGTTGCGCGCCTGGGCCTCGGTCATGTCGGTCAGGTCGGGGACGGACGTGGTATCCGGGCCGCTCGAGACCTTGTACGAGATGGTCGTGCCCTTCGCGACTTCCTTACCGGCTTCGGTGCCCTGCTCAAAGACCTGGCCCTCATCAGCCTCGTTGGCCTCCTCGGAGGCGTCGCCCTTCAGGCCAACGCTTGCCAGTGCGGCTTCTGCTTGGTCCTTGGTCAGGCCGACAAGTTTGGGAACCTCAACCTTTTCGGAGGGCTTGGGGCCCTTGGAGATTACCAGGTTCACCTTGGTGCCCTTGGCCTTCTTGGTGTTGCCGTTGGGCGTCTGCTCGGCGACCTTGCCCTCGTCGACATCGTCGTTGTAGCTTTGGTCGATGGTGCCGACCTCGAGGCCGGCTTCCTTGATCAGCTCGACGGCAGTCTGCTGGTCCTTGCCCAGCACATCGGGCACGGTGACCTGCTCGCCGCCAAAGAGTCCTGTGGCAAAGGCCACCACGATGCCGATGACGGCAACGGCTGCCACCACGGCGGCGATGATCTTGTTCTTGTTGGATTTGGGCTTTTCGACCTCGTAGGAGCCGGTGGAGCCCGAAACCGAGCTGCGGGCGGTATTTTGGCCGCTCACGCCCGAGACGGGACGCACCATGGCGCGCGTCTGATCGGAAAGCTCGCGAGTCTTGGTGGCGCCCAGCTCACCGGGGGCACCGATGATGCGCGTGGGCTCCGAGACGTTGACGGCACGGCCCGACAGGTAGCTGTTGAGCACCTGACGCAGCTCGTCGGCGGTCTGGAAGCGGTTTGCCGGGTCCTTCTCCATGCACTTGAGGATGATGCGCTCAAGGTCGGCGTCGACACCGGAGTTGATCTGGCTCGGCGGAATAGGCAGCTCGTTGACCTGCTTGAGTGCGACCGAGATAGCGTCGTCACCGTCAAAGGGGACGCGGCCGGTGGCGCACTCGTACATCACGACGCCCAGCGAGTAGATATCCGAGGTGGGGCCGAGGTCCTGACCACGGGTCTGCTCGGGGCTGACGTAGTGGGCGGTTCCCAGTACGTTGTTGTCTTGCGTGAGGTGGCTGTTCTTGGCGCGCGCGATGCCAAAGTCCATCACCTTGATGTTGCCGTCGGGCAGCACCATGATGTTCTGCGGCTTAATGTCGCGGTGGATGATCTCGTGCTTGTGGGCGACCGAAAGCGCGGAGCTGATCTGCGAGCCGATCTGGGCGACCTTCTTGGGGTCGAGGGCGCCGTGGCTCTTGATGCCGCTCTTAAGGTCGGTACCGCGCAGGTACTCCATGACGATGTAATAGGTGTCGCCGTCCTTGCCCCAATCGTAGACGCCCACGATATAGGGGGAGGACAGGCCGGCCGCTGCCTGGGCCTCCTGCTTAAAGCGGGCGGCGAAGGTGGCGTCGCCGGCATACTGCGGCAGCATGATCTTGACGGCAACCGTGCGGTCGAGGACCTGATCCTGTGCACGGAAGACGGTCGCCATACCGCCCGTTCCCACCTTATCCTTGAGGAGGTATCTTCCCCCGAGGACCCTCTGTTCCATTCCTGCTCCTAACATAACTATTCGCTCAACGATGTGTGTAGTACCAAATGTGTGGCCGCTGGGGCCGTGTGGCGCGTTGCCGCTAGCTCATCGGCCGCGGCGTGCCCCAAGTATCCGCTTTGATCACGGGCATCACGCTCCCTGTGCGGCAAGCGCCGCGGTCAGGACGATACCGGCAATCTTGGCTGCCTCGACGTCGTGTTTGTCGTAATCCTCCAGGGCCACCGAGATGGCAACCGTGGGTGAATCGTAAGGTGCAAAGCCAACAAACATAGAGTTGACGTTGGTGCCGCCGGTCTCGGCCGAACCGGTCTTGCCGGCAACCTTGACGCCCGGAATCTGGGCATCGGTGCCGGTACCGGACTGGACGACGGCGAGCATGGCCTGCTTGACCTGATCGGCCGTGGCAGAGCTGACAGCCTGGCCCAGCGAGCGGGACTGCGTGGTCTTAACCACGGTTCCGTCCGGGGCGAGTATCTGGGACACAAAGAACGGGTCCATGACCACGCCGCTGTTGGCGATAGCGGCAGCAATCACGCAATTCTGCATGACGGTGGTCTGCGGGCCAGGCGTGTGGTCCATACCGACGGGCTGGCCGGCACCTGCCCAAGCGGTCTCCCACTCGGTCATAAGCGACGGGTCGGCCATGATGGAAGCCGCGGCGGTAAGGTCCTGACCCAGCTTTTGCCCATAGCCAAAGGCGTTGGCAAACTGGACGAGCGAGCTGGCACCGACCTCGTTTGCCACCTGGCCAAAGACGACGTTGGACGACACGGCGAAGGCCTGCTGCAGGCTGATGGTGCCGTAGCTCTCGTTGGCAGAGTTGGTGACCGGCGCGTTGCCGATGTCCATGGAGCCGGGCGCCTGGTACGTGCTGGTAAGGCTGGCGGTGCCGGTTTCGAGCGCCGCGGAGAGCGTGACGACCTTAAAGGTCGAGCCCGGGGTGTACAGCGCGTCCATGGCACGGTCGTACATGGAGCCGTCCTCGCCGCCGCCCGACTGGAGCAGCGCATCGATGTTGGTGTTGTCGTAGGTGGGCGAGCTTGCGCACGCAAGGACCGCACCGGTGCGCGGATCCATGACCACCACAGCGCCCTTAAAGCCCTTGAGCGCCTGCTCGGCGGCCGTCTGGATGCGCGAGTCGATGGTGAGCTTGGCAGTATTGCCCGGCTGTGTCTGTCCCGCGAGCGACGCGATGGCGTTGTTCCAGCTGGAGTAATCCTTGGAGCCGGTGAGCGTATCGTTCATGACGCTCTCGATGCCGGCGGTGCCGTATTGCTGGCTCACGTAGCCCACAACGTGCGCGGCCATGTTGCCGTTGGGGTAGGAACGGGCGTAGGTGCCGTCCTCCTGTTGCAGCGACTCGGCTAGTGTCACGCCGTCGGACGTGATGATGGAGCCACGCTGAATGTACTTGGAGCGGGCGATGGTGTGGTTGTTGGTTGGCATGTCCTGGTAATCCTTTGCCTTGATGACCTGGACATAGGTGAGGTTGCCGATAAGGATGGCGAACAGCGCCGTGAAGGCAAACACGGCACGAGTCAAACGGTTGGCAAGCGCCACGCGGCCGAGCACGCCGGACTCAGGCGTGTCGAGCAGGCGACGACGCATGCGAGAGCCCGCGGAGTGGTTGCCGTGGCTGTAGGAAGGCGCGTTGGCAAAACGCGTGCCGGTCGGGGCAGCGGCGGATGCGACCTGGTCATCGGTGATGGCGGCCATGGTGCCGGTGCCGGTGAGCTCGGCTTCGCGTCCGGTTGCCTCGTCGCCGGCGCGCAGCAGCAGCGCGACGATGATAAAGCTCGCCAGCAGCGAGGAGCCGCCCTGGCTCATAAAGGGCAGGGTGACGCCGGTCAGCGGGATCAGGCGGGTTACGCCGCCAACGATTAAGAATGCCTGGAAGCTGATGGCCGCCGTAAGGCCCGTGGCGCTAAAGGCGGCGAGGTCGGATTTAGCGCGGGCAGCCGTGGTGAGGCCACGCACGGCAAAGAGCATAAACAGGATGAGCACGGCGCCGCCGCCCAAAAGGCCCATCTCCTCGCCGATAGCCGAGAAGATAAAGTCGGACTCGACGACAGGGATGTTGTTGGCCATGCCGTTGCCGATGCCAACACCGACCAGACCGCCATCGGCAAGCGAGAAGAGCGACTGGACGATCTGGTAGCCCTGGCCCTGGGCGTCCTTAAACGGATCGACCCAAACCTGGAAACGCACCTGAACGTGCGACAGGAACTTGTAGGCGCCCACGGCTCCAACGGCTAAGAGCGCAAGGCCGATAACGACATACGAAAAGCGCCCCGTGGCAACGTAGAGCATCAGCAAGAAGATGGTGTAGAACAGCACGGCCGAACCCAGGTCGCGTTCGAAGACGACGACGAGCAGGCACACGCCCCACACGGCAAACAACGGCAGCAGCAGTCGCAGGCGAGGGATCTTAAAGCCCAAGATCTTGCGGTTGGAGATGGAGAGCAGCTCGCGGTTCTCGGCCAGGTACCCGGCCAGGAACAGCACGATAAAGACCTTGGCGAACTCGCCGGGCTGGATGGTAAAGCCCGCGATGCGAATCCACAGCTTGGAGCCCGAGATCGTGGTGCCGATAAAGATAGGCAGCATCAGCAGAATGATGCCGATGATGCCAAAGGTGTACTTGTAGCGCATGACCACGTCGAGGTTTTTGACCAGTGCAAGCGTTCCCACCATCAGGGCCACCGAGACAAACAGGATGATGAGCTGTGAGATGGCGAGAGCGGGGGCGAGACGCGTCACGAACGTGATGCCGATGCCCGAAAGTATAAATACGATGGGCAGGATGGCGGGGTCGGCACCGGGCGCCAAGATGCGCACGGCAATGTGGGCCGCGGCAAAGGCGGCAAAGAGGCCGATCGGTACGGCGAGCGTCTCAAAGGAGATGGCAGCGCCCGCGGTGAGGACGTACATCGCATACAGCAGGATGACGGGGAACGCCGAGGCGATGAGCAAGAGCAGCTCGGTGTTGCGGCGACTCATAAGCGGCACTCCCTTTCTAATTCTTATCGGAGGCTTCGGCCTCGGCGGACTGTTCGGCGGTTTTCTCGGAATCTGATTCGGAGGTCGATCCCTGATTGGTGTTGTCGCGAATCGTTTGCGCGTCGATCACCTGGCGGGTCTGCTCCTCGTCGATCTGGTGGCGGTACTTGGATATCGTGTCCTGCGCATCGTCGACACTTGTTTGCGGAATGCCCGCCTTGAGGCGGTTTTGCGTGTCTTCGGGCAGGTCGGACAGCTTGATGCTGGTTTCGCTTTCGAGCCAGTGGAGCTTGAGTCCGAGTGGCTTGCCGGGCAGGCCGCGCCAGACGGCGACATTGCCCTGGTAGGTACCCAGGTAGTACGAGCCGGTGACACCCGTGTAGGCCCAGATGCCAGCTGCCAGCACAAAGACGAGGGCCAGAATGGCGGCGATGGTAACGTTGCGGCGACGCACGCGTTGCGCCTCGCGCATGACGCCATCGTCAACCAGGTCAACGACTACTACGGTCACGTTGTCGTGGCCGCCGGCGGCAAGCGCCGCGTCCACTAGGTTGTCGACGCAGATTTGCGCGGTTGAGGATTGCGTGGCGATGTTCTCGATATCGCTATCGGGAATCATGCTCGAGAGGCCGTCGGAGCACAGGACCAGGCGGTCGCCTTCCTCGATATGCAGAGTGAAGTGGTCGGCATACATGGCGGGATCCGAGCCCAGTGCGCGGGTGATGACCGAACGGTTGGGGTGGACGCGAGCCTCGTCTGCCGTGATCTCGCCAGCGTCCACGAGCTCCTCCACGTAGGAGTGGTCGCGGGTCACGCGGATGAGCGTGCCCTCGTGGAGCAGGTAGGCGCGAGAGTCGCCCACGTGGGCGATGGCGAGCGTGTCGTTTTCGATATAGGCGCAGGTGGCTGTGCAGCCCATGCCGGGCTTGCCCAGGCCGTTCAGGGCCGCCTCGATTACGGCGGCGTTGGCTGCCTCGACGGCTGCGGCCAGGCGTGCTGCGTCGGCGGACTGTGGGGCCGTCTTGGCTATAGTCTCGACAGCGATAGAAGAGGCCACCTCGCCGGCGGCGTGACCACCCATGCCGTCGCATACGCAAAAGAGCGGCGACTGCACCAGGTAGGAATCCTCATTGTGCGGGCGCACACAGCCAACGTCGGAGCGGGCGCCCCACATGAGTTGCGTGGTGGTACCGGCATCATAGGTCGAGTCGGTCTCGATGCGCTCCTCGGTCAGGGGCTCAAAGCTCATGGTCGAGCCGGGGTCTTTGAGCTTGGCCTCAACGGCAGCAACGTCGATCTCGGCGGTGTCACCGGGAGAGACGGTGTCGGTCTCGGCGTTTGATTCGGAATCACCGGTGTCCGGGGAGTCGGGCTCCTCGGAAACGCGGGCGGTCGACTCGTCGTCTTGCGAGCTGACGTCTATAGGCTCGGGCGCCGGCGTAGACGCGGGCGCAACCTCGGATGCCGGGGCTATGGGAAACGCCGGCGCGGCGGGCTCGGGTGCCGCAAACACCGCAGCGCTCTCGTTGATTGCCGCGGCGACGGGCTCTGCAAAGTGAGCCGGCGCTGGGGTTGCTTCGGGCGCTGTGGGCTGTTCCGCAGCATGTGCGCCGATGGGCGCCGCTACGGCATCCTCTTCGTCCTCGTTATCGGCGAGATCCGAAATATCATGCGTTACATGCGAAAGAGGCAGGGAGAACACGGTGTCCTCGGGCTCCACGGGTGCGGAGCCCGCCGGAGCGGCGTGGGCCGGCGCAGCTGTGGCGGCGGCCGGTGCCTCGGTCATAGGTGCGGACTTGTTCTCCTCGTCGATCATCGACGGTTCACCTTCATGACCACGTCGCCAATCTGGACTTCGTCGCCCTCACGCAGCGTCGCGGGCTCCACGAGCTGGCGGCCGTTGACGAGCGTGCCGTTAAGCGAGTTGAGATCCTCGATGATGAGCGCCGGGCCCTGCAGCGAAAAGCGCGCATGCGAGGCCGAGACGAACGGTTCGTTGATGCAGATGTCCGAAGACGGCGAGCGACCGACGATGACGGGGCCGAGCATGTCTACGTGGATGCCGCGGATACCGCGCGGACCCTTGTCCACATCAATCGTCCAGATAGCCGAGTCGCGGCGCTGCCCGCGCACAAGTCCCACGCCGGTCTTCATGACGGCGAACAGGAAGATATAGAGCAGGGCGACCAAGACGATGCGGCCTGCAAAAAGGACGATATCGATGTTCATAAGCGACTATCCCCTAAATTCAAAGGTACTCAGGCCAAACGTCAGCAGATCGCCGTTGCGCAGCGGGCAGCGCGTAATGCGGCGGTTGTTGACGAGCGTGCCGTTGGTGGAATTGAGGTCCTCGATCGACCAATCCGAGCCCGTAAAGGTGAGCTGGGCGTGGCGGCGCGACACGTTGGGGTCGCGCAGGGCAATGTCGGAAACTGAGCGCTCGCGACCGATGGTCACCTGTGCGGAGGTGATGCTATGGCTCTCGCCGCTCACGACGTCGACGAGCTGGGCGAGCGGGTGCTGCGGGGCGCGAGTGCTCGCCATGTTGGAGGCGATGCCGGCTGCAGCGCCTAGGCCCACGGCGGCACCGGTCGCGGCGGCTCCACCCATGCCGGCAAGCGCGTCGCGCGAGACGGTCTGCGGCACCGGGATAGGAGCGGCGGGGTCGGGGACGCTAGGCGCGAAGGGATCTGCTACGGCAAGCGGGTCGGGAGCGGCGGCGCGAGGCGTCGGCTGCTGCTGGGGCATGGCGGCGGGGCGCTGCTGCTGCGGGGCAGCAAACTGCTGCTGGCCGGCGCGCGGGGCGCTGGCGGCACGGCTTGCCGCGGAGTTGTTCTGGCCCAGGCCGTTTTGATAGGCGCGCTCTTCTTCGTACAGGCGGCCGAGCGTGGGGGCATCGACGTTCTCGGCAAAGACCGAGAACTTGCCGGCGCGCAGCTGCGGATCGATCATAAAGCGCACGAGGGGCTCGCCGACAAAGACATAGCGGCGCTTTTCGGCCTGCGCCTTCACGAACTCGCGGACCTCGCGCGAAAGCTCGGGGTAGAACGGGGCGAGCATGGGATCGTCGTCGGCGGCGATAAGGATGGTATAGAGTGCCGGCGCCGTGTTGACGCCGTTAATCACCAGAGTCTGATCCTCCATGTCGCGAGCGGCCTGCTTGGCAAGCTTCTTAAAGGAGAACGGGGCACGGGTGGCACCGAAGATGCCGGCCACGTGGTCCTCGAAGATGTTCAGGAAGTTCACGAAAGATCACTCTCCGTATAGGTTCTTTGGTATCCGAGCAAATAAAGGCATATCCCAACGATTATAGAGGATAGGATTCCCGCAACCGCCGCCTTGGCGACGACCGGGCCCGCAAGGCTGGCAATTTCCATATGGTGTGCAAGACAAAACGACACCGCCGAGCCAATGCCGACGACGGCAATTGCAACGATGGAGGTAAGGTCCGACCCCTGCTCGGCGCGCTTGGCGTGGGCGTTGAGCAGCAGCGATGTTGCCGCGGCTGTTGCTGCGATCAGTGCGAAGGCGGCCCAGAGGAACGCGTCGCCCAGCGCTGCGGTGACATTGCCAAACCCCAGTACGCCTCCCGCAGAGAGAGCTGCTGCAGCAAGGCAGGCAAAGAACGCGCCCATGCCCGTAGCCGCCGCGGCACTTGCCGGACCGAGCCAAAACGCCGCGAAGCCCGCGGCTGCCCCGGATGCCAACAGGGTGTCGCCGGTCAGACAGCCAAGCGCGAGTGCACAGGTGAGTGCGGCGCTCGCGGCAGCCTCGGTGCGACCCCAGGCGATCCACCAACCGGACATGGCAGCGGAAAAGATCACCGCGACGGGCAACATCGACAGGATGCCCTGCGCCTGCATGGTGGCGTTGGCCATGAGCACCAAAAAGCCCACAGCCGAGATGGCCGAGCCGATCTGGGGGGCCAGGCCAGCCGCCGCTCCGATCGCGATAGCCGCAATGACCAGGCCGGGAAGCGCCGCGACTCCGGCCGTTTGCATCAGCAAAAAGCTAAAGGTGCCGCACGCTAGCGCCGAGATAGCGCGCATGGTGTAGTCGCGCGCATGGCTCCAGCGCGTGCCCGCCCAGCCGAGTGCGGGGTCGACCTCGATGGCGTCGTCCTCGTAGTGCGACGGCTCGATATCGTCGAGCTCCTGCTCGTCATCCGAAAGCTTGCCAACCATTTGTTCCAGGCTGCGACGGCCCTCGCGTACGCTGCCCAGACCGGCAAGGAGCTGGTCGCAAAATGCCTCGATGCTGCTGGGGCGGTCCTGCGGCATGGGAGAGAGCGCGCTCATGAGCGCCGCCTCAGCCCCCGGGGGAAAGTGCGGGATCAGTTCGCTGGGATAGGTGGCGCCGCCGATGATGCGGTCGAGCGAGTCGGCAGGCGTGGCCGCCATAAAGGGGGCACTGCCGCACAGGCCCTCGTAGATCACGCAGGCAAGGGCAAAGACATCGGCGCGTTCGTCGACCGTGCCGGTTTCGATATCGAGCTGCTCGGGTGGCATGTAGCCGATGGTGCCGCCGCGCGATCCGCCAAAGCCGCCGGCGGACGACAGCCGCGCCATGCCAAAGTCGGTGAGCTTTACATTGCCCGAGTGGTCGATAAGCACATTGGCGGGCTTTATGTCCAGGTGAAGCACGCCGTTTGCATGGGCAAAGGCGAGTGCCTGACCCAGCGCGTCGGCAATGGCAGCGGCCTCGTCAAAGGTGAGCGAGTGGCCGTCCACGCGATGCAAAAACTCGGCTAACGACATGCCGTCGACATACTCCATGACCAGGTAGGCATAGGCGGTGTCGTGCGTAAAGTCGATAACCTGCACGATATTGGGGTGTTGAAGCATGGCGGCGGTATGCGCCTCGCGCAGCACATCCATGATGTCGCTGGCGGGCATGCCGGCGCCGTCTGTGAGGGGGATGCGCTTAATGGCCACGCGACGGCGCAGATGCGTGTCGCGGCAGATCTCGATGGAGCCAAAACCGCCGGTCGCAAGCGTCTCGAGCGGCTGGTACCGCTTGAGCAGCTCGCGAGAGCTAGTGCCCTCCAAGGGAACGTCCGGCGAGAACCGGGCGGTATGTTGCGAGAAAAGCGGCATGGCCAACCCTCGTGCATTTAAAGTTCGTTTGCGAGCGGCGGGCGCAGGGCCGAGCCATTCGCGGTGGCATAGATGCTGCTAGTGTAGCACGCTCGGGTGGGCGACATTCAATTTAAGCTCCGTCTGGGGTCTGGACCCTGCGTCCGGCCTAGCGCTTCTTCTTGTTCTTCTTCTGCTTGCGCTGCTTGCCCTTGGTCTCCTGGGGCTTGTCGCCCTGCTTGGCCTCGGCGGCGGCCTTCTCGGCCTTCATTTTCTTCTTCTTGGTCTCGATGCGGAGTTTTTTGTTGATGCGCGCCTTAAGGAAGGGACCGAACTGCTCGGCATCGCCGCGGACAAAGGTGTCCTTAGGGATCGTCACGCCCTGGTCGGCGAACATGGCCACAAAGATGCGCTCGCCGTCGAGTACGTGGTCGAGCTTGTCAAACGGGAAGAACTGCGACTTGCCGCTCTTGCCCCAAACCATCAGGCCGTCCTCGTTGGCGGCGACGCGGCGATAGCGGCCGCCCATGGACTCGTCGGCCTCGACGGCGTCGATAAAGTCGCGGGCGAGCGTGTGGTGCAGGTTCTTGCTCCACCAGGCCAAAAAGGCGCCGAATACGATCAGGACGACGCCAAACTTGATCCAGTTGCCACCGGCCAGCAGCATGCCGATGCCGATAAGCGCGGCAATTGCCGCGGCGACATACAGCGAGCCGCGACGCCTGGGCGAGGCGACCAGACGGGCGAAGTCGGTGACCAGGTCGTTTTCGTACTGGTACTCGTTGAGATACAGGATGCCGTCGTCGGCCGCGGCCTGCGTCTCGAGCGCGACCTCGACCTGGTCGGCTGCTTCGGAGGGAACGAGGTTGCTCTCTGCGTCTGCCATGCTCTTTGGACTCCTATCGCGGCGGGCTCGCCGTACGGGTTATTATGAATACAGTATGCCGTGCGACCGCATGGCCGCCGCGGCAACAAGACTCAGTATACCCGGGGGAGCACCCATGGAATCGTTGTACCGAAAGTATCGCCCGCTCACCTTCGACTCCGTGGTGGGCCAGCAGCATATCGTCTCGACGCTCGAGCACGCCATCACCGAGGGGCGCCTGTCCCACGCCTACCTGTTCTGCGGACCGCGCGGCACGGGCAAGACCACCATGGCGCGCATTCTGGCCAAGGCGCTGCTGTGCCGTAATGCTGAGGCAGCGCGCGCCGAGGGTGCAAGTGGCTGCATGCCCGACGGTACTTGCGAGGAGTGCGAGCTCATTGCCGAGGGCAACCACCCGGATGTCTACGAGCTCGATGCCGCCTCCCGCACGGGCGTGGACAATGTGCGCGAGGAAATCATCAACTCCGTCAACTTTGCCCCGGTGCGCGGCAAGTACAAGATCTATATCATCGACGAGGTCCACATGCTCACGACGGCGGCGTTCAACGCGCTGCTCAAGACGCTTGAGGAGCCGCCGGCGCACGTGATCTTTGTGTTGTGCACCACCGACCCGCAAAAGATTCTGGAGACCATCCTCTCGCGCTGCCAGCGCTTCGATTTCCACCGCATCGGCAACGAGGATATCGAGTATCGCCTGGCATACGTGTGCGAGCAGGAGGGCTTCGATTACGACGACGAGGCGCTGGCTATCGTGGCGCGCCATGCCAAGGGCGGCATGCGCGACGCGCTGTCCACGCTGGAGCAGCTGAGCGTCTTTGGCAACGGTTCTGTGCATGCGGACGACGCCCGCTCGCTTTTAGGCGAGGTTTCGGACCAGATTCTGGGCGAGTTTTCCCGCGCCATTGCCGATCGCGATGTTGCCGAGCTGTATGGGCTTATTCGCGCGCAGGTCGAGGAAGGTAACGATCTGCTGGAGCTGACGCGCGACCTGGTGGCGCACGTGCGCGACGTGTATGTTGCCTGCGTTGCCGGTGCCCGTGCCGAGTTGTTTGAGGGCGGCTCCGAGCAGGCCGAGGCGCTTGCTGCCGAGGCCGCTGCCTTTGGCGAGCATCCTGCCGACCGCCTGGCTCGTGTGCTGACAGTGCTCGACGATGCCGCACTGGAGATGAGGGGCGCGAGCGACGTGCGCCTGGTGCTCGAGATTGCCTGCACGCGTCTGGCGCGTCCCGAGGCTGATTTAACGATTGAGGCATTGGCCGAGCGCGTGGCACGCCTGGAGGCCATGGTTGCCAATGCCGCCGTGCCGGCGAGCGTGGCGGCTGCTCAGGCCGCCGCGCCTGCAGCATCCGTACCCGCTGCTGCCCAGCAGCCGACGCTGATCTCGGGTGCCCGAGCTGCTACTCCTGCGGCGACCGCCGCCCCCGCTGCTACGTCCGCGCGCCAGGGCGGTATGCCTTGGGACCGTGGTGCTGCCGCTCCGACGGCTCAGCCTGCGCCCCGTTCTGCGTCCGTGTCAGCTTCCAAGCCTGCAGCGCCTGCACCTCAGCCTGCGCCGGCTCCGACGCCTCAGCCCGTTGCGGCCCCCGCGCCTGCCACCGCTCCGGCACCTAAGCCCCAGTCCAACAACGCCGCCCAGGTTGCCGCCGCCGGTGCCGCCGAGACGCCCGCGGTCGAGGATGCCGGAGAGCTGCAGCGCAAATGGGCCGAGGTTGTCGAGCGTGTCAAGGCGCGTCAGGCTTCCTACGCAGGGCTTTTGCTCAACGCCCGCGCCACGGCCGACGACGGCTCCAAGCTCACGGTCTCGTTCCCCGCGGGTTCGACTTTTGCCATTAAGATGCTCGGTCGCGCCGATACGCAGTCGGTGGTCCTGCCGACGGTCTGCGCGGTTTTCGGTCGTCGCACCGTCGACTATGTCCTGGATGGGGGTGGCACGCCGGCTCCTCAACATGAGGAGCATTCTCCATCTGCACGGGCTGCGGCATCTGCGGACCCGCAACCCGTGTTCTCGGCGGCCCCTGCATCCTCGAGCGCCAGCGCGTCGCAGCAGCAAACGGCACCGGTAGCGGCATCGACCCCGTCGGCACCTAAGCCCGCGGCGCCCAAACCGGCTGCTCCGACACCCGCGCCCAAGCCCGTCTCGCCCGCGCCCAAGTCGTCTGACCTGGGCAAAGCCCCCTGGCTACGCTCCGACAACCCCGCCGGCGCTCCTGCCACGGGTAAGCTCCCGACCGAGCCCGCACCTCGTGCGCCCGAGCGCTCGGCTGCCCCCAAGGCTCAGCCTGTCGCGCAGTCCGCGCCGTGGGAATCCGAGCAGGTGCCCTACGACGACGCCATGGTCGGCGGCTTTGCCGGCGATGCGAGCGGGGACGATCTTCCTCCGTTCGACGTGCCGGGTGCGACGCCCGCGCCCAAGCCCGCTGCAACTGCCCCCAAAGAGGAGGACGCCCCCGCTGCCCCTTGGGAGTCCAACCCCGGCGCCGGCAGCCCCTTCGGCCACCAGGGTGCAGCCCCGAGCATTCCGCAGACCGAGGACGAGGCCAAGGCCCTCATCCGCAGCGTCTTTGGCCAGGCCACCATCTTCAAGCCGGTGGAGTAGCTGCGCAGGCGGGTATACTGCTCAAGAAGAGGACCCCTTGTCCGGGCGCATCTGTATTTCGGACATGTGTAGTGTGGTGCCGCGTATGTCGCATTTGAGCAGACAGGTGCGTGACGGTCGGCCTAGGATGCTGAGGTCGATACGATACGTCGCATGGCTGTCCGTGTACTCGACTTGCTCGGCGTTAATGGTTGCTCCGATTGCCAAATAAACGCCTAGCTCGGCATCGACAATCTTGAAGTCCTTTATCTTGACCTTGAACTCTTGATAGAGGGACGGGCTGTTGTAGTAGACGGTTCGGGTTCCGTCGGTGCACTCATCGGTCGTCTCCCATTTGACGACGGGCTGGTCCGAGCTGGCTATCAGCAGTTCTGCTCCAAAAGCTATGGCATGGGTGATGACAACCAGCAATGCCCAGCCGACAAAGAGATAGAGAACCACATATGCAACGGGGTGTTTTGAGCGGATGTTTTGGAGCGCGTTGGGGGCATTCATGGGGCACCTCCAAATTACTATCTATGGCAATCAAATTATACCCTGCCGCCATGTGCGCCGCCTCGAGTAGCGGTTCGGCATTTAGCTATTTAGTGGCGCACATGAAATGCCGGATTCGGCTCTACTAGATTGAGTGTGCGATATTATGCAACCTTGCATAATTCGACCTTGCATAATCTTTGAGTGCGGTTTGTATTGGAGGACATGTATATCGACTGAGGTAACACGTCCGCCCCGCTCTCTCGCCGCGCGCCGTGGTACGATTTTTGAGTTTGAAAGTCCCGCCGTGCTCCGGCTGCCCTTGCAGCTCGGCGTGCGGCCGCACGTAAAGGAGCCATCATGGCCGGTATGAACATGCAGCAGATGATGAAGCAGGCTCGCAAGATGCAGGAGCAGCTTGCCGCCGCGCAGGAGAACCTCAAGTCCCAGACCGTCGACGCCTCTGCCGGCGGCGGCATGGTCAAGGTGACCGTTAACGGCGAGATGGAGCTCGTCAACCTCACCATCGATCCCGATGCGCTCGATCCCGAGGACGTCGATATGCTGCAGGATATGATCATGGCTGCCGTCAACGAGGCCGTCCGCGGCGTCAACGAGCTCGCCAACAAGCAGATGGGCGCCATCACCGGCGGCCTCAACATCCCGGGCATGCCGTTCTAAGACACGCATATATATGAGTGCCAACCACAGTCTGCAAAAACTGCTCGATGAGCTGGGCCGTCTGCCGGGCATTGGTCCCAAGTCGGCCCAGCGCATCGCCTATTACCTGCTCGAGGCCGATGCCGAGGAGGCCCGCCGCCTGGCCGAGGCCATCTTGGAGGTTAAGCAGGAGGTTCACTTTTGCAGCCGCTGCTTTAACTACGCCACGGCCGACGAGTGCTCCATCTGCCAGGACCCGATGCGCGATACCACCCGCATTTGCGTGGTGGGCGAGCCGCGCGACGTCCAGGCAATCGAGCGCACGGGCAGCTACCATGGCCTGTACCATGTGCTGGGCGGCGTGATCAGCCCTATGGACAAGATTGGCCCCGAGCAGCTGCACATTCGAGAGCTGCTGGCACGCTTGGGCCACGAGGACATCCACGAGGTCATCATCGCCACCAACCCCAATATTGAGGGCGAGACCACGGCGAGCTATCTGGCCCGTACCATCAAGCCGTTGGGCGTCGAGGTGTCGCGTCTGGCAAGCGGCCTTCCCGTGGGCGGCGACTTGGAGTATGCCGACGAGCTTACGCTTGGCCGCGCTATCGAGGCCCGCCGCGCGATCTAGGCGGTGTCAGCTCCGCGGCATGTCCCGTCGGCCTGCCGCACGGCGCGCTCATAATTGGGCATGCGTTCATGCATTTGTTGTGCAACAAACCTGCTTTTCATCCGCTTATCGCGTGGATGGGTCCGTCTGCACCTCGTATTTGCCCATTCGTTGCGCAACCTTTTGGGTTCGCTGATACACTCAAATGTGAATATGAAAGAATGCGCCGCTTTTAAGCGGCGTGTTTTTGTTGGAGGAGAACGCATGCGGCCCGGGGGAACTCAGACAAAGCATGGCGCCGCGGTGCGCATGCGACGCCGGCTGGGCCTGGCGCCTCGGGCGTGTGTGCTGCTGTCTTGCTCGCTCGTGCTGGTCATAGCCGGTGTTTCGGCTTATGGCATGACGGTGCCGTCCATGGTGCAGGCGCATGCTGCGCGTGAGCTGCATATTGGGCGCAAGGCCAAAAGCGACTTGGGAACGACAACTGGATATGCGTGGGCGAGCGTGGTCGGGCGCACCGTGTTTGGCGTCGATTCCGCGGACGAGGGCGAGCAGGCGTCCAACGAGATCACGCTGGCAAACGGCAAGACCATCGTGCTCACCAACACCAAGGTCATTACGAAGCTTTCCAATAACAGCGTGGCTTCTGTCGTTAACAAGGCGGAGCAGCAGAAGGAGCAGGATACGCAACAGACGGGTAAGCCTGGCGGCTCGGACGGGTCCGGTTCTGGCACCGGTTCGTCGAGCTCGGGCGGCGGTTCCGGTTCGGGCTCCGCCTCTGGCGGTGGATCTTCGAGTGGTGGCTCGACGGACGGCGGTACCGGCGGCGATATGGGCTCGGGTGGCCTCTCGGCTGCCGAGGAGGAGAGTATTCACAGTTGGCTCGTGACCAAATACAACATGCTCGATGGCTATGTCGCCCGCGCCAACAGTGTGGTTTCGACCTATAACGCTACGGGCGATACCGGACCGTGCGACACCCTGGCCAACGATATGTTTGTTATCCGTGCCGAGTTCGGTCGGCAAAGGTTCTCGACCAAATCTAAGTGGTATCGGCAGTATGCCAATCTGTGGGGCTGCTATACCAACCTGTGTCAATGGGTTGGACACTATGGCGACGACGACGTTGCGCTCAACAACTTCAACACCAATGTGGCGGCGATCGCCCTATGACGAACGACCTCGCTTCTACGGCAGCCCAGCCGCTCAACCGTGATCCCATGGTGGGCCTGCGCCTGGCGCGCATCGACGGGTTTGAGCCGGCCGTCGCCCTGGGTACGGACGAGCTTCCCGCCTACCTGCGCCGGTTTACGATGCTGTTTGCCGATGACGCCACCATGCGCCGCGGCGGTATCGGCCGTGTGACGCGTGCCGTCAACGCGCAGGGCGAGGCCGTGGCGCTCAAGCAGCTCATCTTGCCAACGCGCGACGAATTTGATGACGATGTCGCCCACGAGGCGCTGGTCACCAAGTTCAAGGCGGCGTTTCGCGAGGAATATGAATGCCATCGTGCCCTTTCGGGCCTTAAGGGCTTTCCCCGCTTATACGGGTGGGGCGAGGTTGACGGCGTGCCCGCGATTGTCATGGAGTGGGTCGAGGGCGAGACGCTCGCTCGCCTGCGCCCGCGCCTTGCCGTGGACGATGCCGGGCGTCTGTCGCCGCTCGTGGCGGCGCGCCTGGGTCGCGACCTGTTCGATCTGCTCTGCCGCATGAGCTTGGTGGGCGAGGGGTTCGTCCATCGCGATATCTCTCCCGCTAATATTATGGTGCGCACGGCGCGCCTGCCGCTCGACCGACAGCTTGCCGAAGGCACCTTCGACCTGTGCTTGATCGATTTTGGCTCGTCGCTGGCGCTCGAGCCCGCCTCTGCGGTGGCCGGCACCGGCGGCAAGGCGTCGTTTACCGAGCGCTATGCCACGTTGCGCCGCGCGACGGTGGCCTACGCCCCGCCCGAGATGCTCACCGACGATATCCCCGACCTGCGCATGCTTCGCATGTCGCCGGCGATCGATGTCTACGCAGCGGCGAGTACGGTCTACGAGCTCATCGCCGGTGTCGCGCCGTACGAAGTAGCGCCGGGTGCGTCGGGTACTTCGGGCTCGCGCAAAAAGACGCGCGATATCGCCAGCCCTTATCGCCTCAAGATGGATACGCTGCCCGATTATCCCGTCGGCGCCCACGCGCCCGGCTGCGACTTGACGCAACTGCTGCGACGCGAGCCCGATGTGGCACTTGCCGCGGCCGAACAGGCTCAGCAGCTGGGGCTCGATCCAAATTCCGAGGATTTGCGCGATGCGCTGGCGTTTGTCGACGCTCAGCTGTTCGATGTGGTGATGACCTGCCTGTCCTGCCATCAGGAAGATCGTCCCGAGCCGGCTGCGGTCGAGGCGGCGCTCTCGGCATTTTGCGACCACTATGCGCAAAATGTCGCCCGCTCGCTTCGCGCCGAGCCGCTCATGCCGTGCCCGATGGAGGTATCGGGGCACACAGTCCGGCGTGCGGCGATGGTTGGTGCGACGGCGGTATGCGGCGTGCTTTGGACCGTGGTCGTGGTATCAGCGGCGCTGTTGGCGTCGGGCGCCCATGTGACGCTCGTCGTGGGACCGCTTATGTGGTCCGGGAAGCTGCCGGCCATTATCGCCGCGCTGGCGTTGGCACTGCCGGGCATGGTGGGCATCGCTGCCGGGGCCTTGGCGCGCGACCGCCGTGCGGGATTCCTGCAGGGCGTGTTGGCCCTTTCCGCCTGCGAGGTTCCGGCTCTGGTCGCACTCGCATGTGCCGTGTTTTCCCAGCATGCCGTGGCGGGCGGCCTGGTGGCCGCCATAATTGCAACCTATGCGCTTACGTGGTTTTTGCTGGCGATGGGGTTTGCCTTTGAGCTTCCCGTCGTGTCAGCACGACGTGCGACAATTCCCATGGCGACGCCGCTTGCCGGCGGAGCCGCGGCTGTCCGCGCCTTTGGCGGGCCGGCCGAAGCATCCGACACGATCTCTGCGACCAAGGAGGGCTAAGCCATGGCTTCTCAAGCTGAGCTCACCCCGTGCGGGGCAATGTTTGACATCTTTAAGCGCGCAGCGCACCTGAGCCATATCGAACTGTGCGGCCTGGTGCTCTCGAGCCGCCCGCTCGCCGACGGCCGTAGTCCGCAGAGTCGTGCCGCCGATCGCTCCTGGGTTTCGCGCTTTATCGTGCGCGCACCGGTCGGCACGCTGCAGGAACGTTATTTTGCCGATTACGGCACCTCGGCCGCGCGCATTATGTCGCAGCTGGCCCTGCGCCGTCGCAACCCCATGGACGCCGCGGCCGTGACCAATATGGTGTGCGGCCCCGCTGGCGAGCCCATGGTGCGGGCACTCGAGGAATGCCACCAGGACACGAATCTCTATCGCAATGCGCTCGAGCGCCTGTCGCAGGCGGCTGAACTCATGCCCGCCGAGCGCGCCGAGGCCATCCTGGTGCTGTTTGTCGCCGTGGGTTGCTCGGCAGATGTACGTTCGTCGGTGACCTATGCCATCGACTACGCTCATGCGACCTGTGGCGGCGCCACGTCGACGCCGCGCTCGCTGAGCACATCTTCGGTCGTGGGCGAGCACGAGGTCGCGCCGGCGCATCCGCTGGGACTGCTGCGCGTGCAAAACGGCTACGTGGTGAGCGCTCCGCGCTGGATTCAGCCGAGTGAAGAAGGCGTCGAGATCGGCGCGCTGGCAACGGGGGAGGGCGACATCACCGACGTCGGCGACGACGTCTCGGCCCGCCATGCCCATATCTGGTGCGACGATTCTGGCACATGGTTTGTCGAGGACCTGTCGTCCACGAACGGCACCGTGGTGGTAAACGGGGCCACGAGCGTGTGTATTCAAGTAGAGCCTGGCCGCTCCGCCCAGCTCAACCCCGGCGACGAGCTCAAACTCGGCGAATCCACCACCTACGCCATCCTCCTCGGTGCCCTCTAACTCATCCCCCCAAATAACTTGCGGTGAAATAGGGATTGATTAAGGCCGTTAACAGCAAAAACACTCCCTATTTCACCGCAACTGCTGTGGGGTTCCAGGGGACTGCGCCCGTCGGTGCCGGGCGCACAATAGTCACCCGAGGTAAACCTTTACCGCCCGCCTATATTTGTCGAAATTACACTTAACGGCGGGGTACAATAAACCCGCATGCGGATTTCCGTTGCGGGCGCTTCCCATCGCCGGGGTGTGCCCGGGAGCATCCGGCATGCGGCCTTTGCGGCGCTCGGTCATGTGCAAGACGGGCGGTCGGGTCTGTGGGGCGTATCAGCCGCCCCTCGCCTCGGCATGTCTTCTCTCCACGCCACGTACCTGCTGCTGAGCCTGCCTGCCAGATGATTGGAAGCAACAGCGTAAATCCCATCACGCCAACATCCCGGCGATCGCCGGGGCCTGTATACCTATATGAGAGGAGAGGGGTATATGGCGCGTAAGTTTAAGTCTATGGACGGCAACGAGGCGGCCGCATATGTTTCGTATGCGTACACCGAGGTAGCGGGAATCTATCCCATTACGCCGTCCAGCCCGATGGCCGACCATGTCGACCAGTGGGCGGCCCAGGGTCGCAAGAATATCTTCGGCACCCCGGTCAAGGTCGTCGAGATGGAGTCCGAGGCAGGTGCAGCCGGTACCGTTCACGGTTCGCTGGGCGCCGGTGCTCTGACCACCACCTACACGGCTTCTCAGGGTCTGCTCCTGATGATCCCGAACATGTACAAGATCGCGGGCGAGCAGCTCCCGGGCGTCTTCCACGTCTCCGCGCGTTGCGTCGCTTCCCACGCCCTGAACATCTTTGGCGATCACTCCGACGTCATGGCCTGCCGCCAGACCGGTTTCGCCATGCTCGCCGAGGGCAACGTCCAGGAGGTCATGGACCTCTCGCCGGTGGCTCACCTTGCCGCCATCGAGGGTAAGACCCCGTTCCTTAACTTCTTCGACGGCTTCCGCACCAGCCACGAGATCCAGAAGGTCGCCATGTGGGACTACAAGGATCTGGCCGAGATGTGCGACATGGACGCCGTCCAGGCTTTCCGCGACCACGCGCTCAACCCTGAGCACCCGCACACCCGCGGCAGCCACGAGAACGGCGATATCTTCTTCCAGAACCGTGAGGCCTGCAACAAGGTCTACGACGAGCTCCCTGCCGTCGTCGAGGGCTACATGAAGAAGATCAACGAGAAGCTCGGCACCGATTACGGCCTGTTCAACTACTACGGCGCTCCCGACGCCGATCGTGTCGTCGTGTGCATGGGCTCCTTCTGCGACGTGCTCGAGGAAGTCATCGACTACCTCAACGCTCACGGCGAGAAGGTCGGCCTGGTCAAGGTTCGCCTGTTCCGTCCGTTCTCCATCAAGCACTTCGTCGACGTTCTCCCCGAGACCGTCCAGAAGATCGCCGTCATGGACCGCACCAAGGAGCCGGGTTCCATCGGCGAGCCGCTCTACCAGGACGTCGTCTCCGCTCTCTACGAGGCCGGCAAGACGGGCATCAAGGTCGTCGGCGGCCGTTACGGCCTGGGCAGCAAGGACACGCCTCCCGCGTCCGCGTTCGCTGTCTTCGAGGAGCTTAAGAAGGACGAGCCCAAGCGCGAGTTCACCATCGGCATTGTCGATGACGTGACCAACCTGAGCCTGCCCGAGGCCGAGGATGCGCCCAACACCGCAGCTCCCGGCACCATCGAGTGCAAGTTCTGGGGTCTGGGTGGCGACGGTACCGTCGGCGCCAACAAGAACTCGATCAAGATCATCGGCGACCACACCGACAAGTACGTCCAGGCCTACTTCCAGTACGACTCCAAGAAGACCGGCGGCGTCACCGTCTCGCACCTGCGCTTTGGTGATTCTCCGATCCGTTCGCCGTACTACGTGACCAAGGCCGACTTTGTCGCTTGCCACAACCCCAGCTACATCGTTAAGGGCTTCAAGATGGTCCGCGACGTCAAGCCGGGCGGCACCTTCCTGGTCAACTGCCAGTGGAGCGACGAGGAGTTCGCCGAGCACATGCCCGCCGTGGCCAAGCGCTACATCGCGAACAACAACGTCAACGTCTACCTGATCGACGCTATCGACCTGGCCGCTAAGGTCGGCATGGGCAAGCGCACCAACACGGTGCTCCAGTCCGCCTTCTTCGCGCTGGCCAAGGTCCTGCCCGCCGAGGACGCCCTGCAGTACATGAAGGACGCGGCTACCAAGTCCTACATGAAGAAGGGCCAGGCTATCGTCGACGCCAACCACAAGGCCATCGATGCCGGCGCTACCGCCTTCCGTAAGTTCGAGGTTCCGGCCGACTGGGCTACCGCCGAGGATGCCGCTCCCGTCGAACTCTCCGAGGAGACCAAGTCCGCTATCGCCCAGCAGGTCAAGAACCTGCTCGAGCCCATCGATCGCATGGACGGCGACAGCCTGCCTGTTTCCGCCTTCGTCGATTGCGCCGATGGCCAGTTTGAGCTGGGCGCCTCCGCATACGAGAAGCGCGGCGTCGCCGTGGTCGTTCCCCACTGGGACGAGACCAAGTGCATCCAGTGCAACCAGTGCGCCTACGTGTGCCCGCATGCCACCATCCGTCCGTTCGCGATGACCGAGGACGAGGCTGCCGCCGCGCCCGAGGCTACCCGCACGCTCGACGCCATGGGTCCCAAGGCCAAGGGCATGAAGTTCACCATGGCTGTGTCCCCGCTCGACTGCATGGGTTGCACCAACTGCGTCAAGGTCTGCCCCAAGGGCGCCCTCGAGATGGTTCCCACCGAGCAGGAGATGGACCAGCAGCCCGTTTGGGACTACATGGTCGAGAACGTCTCCGAGAAGAAGGAGCTCATCGCGGCCAACGTCAAGGGCAGCCAGTTTAAGCAGCCCTACCTGGAGTTCTCGGGCTCCTGCGCCGGTTGCGCCGAGACCGCCTATGCACGTCTGGTGACCCAGGTCGCCGGCGACCGCATGTTCATTTCCAACGCCACCGGCTGCTCCTCCATTTGGGGCAACCCCGCTGCCACCGCTCCTTACTGCAAGGACAAGGACGGTCACGGTCCGGCGTGGAACAACTCCCTGTTCGAGGACAATGCCGAGCACGGTCTGGGCATGGCCGTTGGCTATGAGGCCGTTCAGCACAAGCTGATCGCCGCCACCCAGGACATCATCGCTGCCGATGGTCCGTCCGATGAGCTCAAGGCCGCCGGCCAGGCTTGGATCGACTCCGTCAACGACGCCGAGGCCTCCAAGACCGCTGCCGCTGCCTACGTTGCCGAGCTCGAGAAGTGCGGCTGCGACGCTTCCAAGGCGATCCTCGCCGACAAGGCTTACCTCACCAAGAAGTCCTTCTGGATCTTCGGCGGCGACGGCTGGGCCTACGACATCGGCTTCGGTGGCCTGGACCACGTCCTGGCTTCCGGCCACAACGTCAACGTCTTCGTCTTCGACACCGAGGTCTACTCCAACACCGGCGGTCAGGCCTCCAAGGCTTCGAACCTGGGCCAGGTCGCTCAGTTCGCCGCTGCCGGTAAGGTGACCAAGAAGAAGTCTCTGGCCGAGATTGCCATGAGCTACGGCTACGTCTACGTGGCGCAGGTCGCCATGGGCGCCAACCCGGCTCAGACCCTCAAGGCCATCCACGAGGCCGAGGCCTACGACGGCCCGTCCCTCATCATCGGCTACAGCCCCTGCGAGATGCACTCCATCAAGAAGGGCGGCATGCAGAACTGCCAGGCCGAGATGAAGAAGGCCGTCGAGTGCGGTTACTGGAACCTCTTCCGCTTCAACCCCGAGGCTGCTGCCGGCAAGAAGTTCTCGCTCGATTCCAAGGAGCCCGCGGGCGGCTATCAGGAGTTCCTGATGAACGAGGCCCGTTACGCTTCGCTGACGCGTTCCTTCCCCGAGCGCGCCGAGGAGCTCTTCAAGGAGAACGAGCAGGCCGCTATGGACCGCTACGCTCACCTGCTGAAGCTCAAGACGGTGTACAACGAGGCCTAGGTCTCCCACCGCAGGATCTGAGGGCTAACCTTCGCGGACGTCCTCGGACATGAAAGAACCCCCGCTGCGCACTACGTGCGGCGGGGGTTCTTTCGTCCTGCGGAGTGTCCGCAAAGGTTAGCCCTCAGATCCTGCTACGACTACGTCCTTGGATAGTGTGGGCGGATGAAGGACGTAGTTGGTCGGGTATTCCGTCCCCTTCGCTGTTTCGCGGCTTTGCCGCGAAACCTCGCGCCACTTTGGGGATGGATGGGGGACTTGGCCGTTGCCGCTTTTTCGGAGCTCTTCTTTATTCCTTTTGTTGGATGAAAAGCCCCTTGTTTTTGCAGGGGTGCATACTCGACTTATATGTGCATAGAATCTCGTATAGTGCGAGTAAGGTATTGCGCTGTCTGTTTTGTGTTTAGCAAAGATATAGTTTGCATAATCTGGTCTAATCCCTGCTCTATTAAAATAAAGTTGCACGTAAATGGCGTAGATATGCTTGAGCTGGGGTTCTGTACGCTGAGCGGATAAAAACGACCGTTCACCGTTCCGCTATTTTCAAAATGAATAAAATGAGCGATAAAGAGAATATAAACCTTAATAAACTCGCGTATCGCACGGACGCGGGTTATTAATGGGTTGTAGGCCTTTTACAGAAAGGATTCCAGCAATGTCTAAGCCTCTTGGCAAGCCCGATCGTATTGTCGTCGCCCTTGGCGGCAACGCCCTCGGCAACAACCCCGTCGAGCAGATCGAGGCCGTGAGCAACACCGCCCATGCCCTCCTCGGCCTCATCGAGCAGGGCAACGAGATCATCATCACCCACGGCAACGGCCCGCAGGTCGGCATGATCCAGAACGCCTTCGCCGCTGCCCACGATGCCATCGGTACCCCCGAGATGCCGCTGCCCGAGTGCGGCGCCATGTCCCAGGGCTACATTGGTTATCACCTGCAGCAGGGCATCGGCCGCGAGATGCACAAGCGCTATAAGCGTTGGCACGCCGCCACCGTCGTCACCCAGATCGAGTGCGACCCGGATGATCCCGCGTTCAAGAACCCGACCAAGCCGATCGGCCCCTTCTACACCGAGGAGCAGGCCAAGGAGTTCATGGCCGAGGATCCCTCCAAGGTCTTCGTCGAGGATTCCGGCCGCGGCTGGCGTCGCGTCGTCGCCTCCCCCGATCCCAAGAAGATCGTCGAGGCTGACTCCATCCTTAACCTGCTCGACAACGAGTTCATCGTCATCGCCTGCGGTGGCGGCGGCATCCCCGTCGTCCGCGACTACGAGAACAAGGGCTGCTACAAGGGCGTTCCCGCCGTCATCGACAAGGACCTGGGCGGCGAGCTGCTGGCCGAGGACTGCGACGCCGACGTTCTGTTCCTGCTGACCGCCGTTGAGCATGTCGCCATCAACTTTGGCAAGCCCAACCAGGAGGAGCTCGAGGACCTCACCGCCGACGAGGCCGAGCGCCTGGCCGACGAGGGCCAGTTCGGCAAGGGTTCCATGGAGCCCAAGGTCCGCGCTGCCATCAAGTTCGCCCGTTCCCGCAAGGGCCGCACCTGCATCATCGGCGCTCTGGACAAGGCCGCCGAGACCATGGCCGGCCTCTCCGGTACCCGCATTCACGAGTAGTCTCTACTCTGTTGCCTCTCTCGTGGGCGCCAGGCAAAGCGCCCACAAACTAGCCTCTCTTCATGAGCCCCGCAGTCCGCTCCGACTGCGGGGCTTTTGCTATTCACCTAGTCGTTGGGGATGTTCTTAAATGACTAGTAGTAGGCCTGACTAGTCAAACAAGAGCGTCCCCAATGACCACTCATTTAAGTCTGTCCCCAATGACTAGTAGTAGGCCCACATGGCTTCGATTTCGTTGAGGACCTCTACGACGCCCCAGCGACGGGCGCTGCGGCTGGCCGAGTTGGGGTCGTAGACGCCAATCTGGTTGGCATCGTCGATGCCGTAGAGCACGATGTAGTGGCCTACGTTGGTAAACGTGCCGGGGCGCACTGCGGCGATGACGGGCGCACCCGAGCGAAGTGCTTGGGTAATCGATTCGCGATCGTTATAGAGCTGTGTTCCGTTGAGCCCCAGCTGCCACGCACCGCCTGTCATAAACGACCACTCGGTGGCACCAGTGGGGGCGTAGTTGCCGGCTTCGGCCAGCGCGCATATATCGACCGGCGTCTTATCGGTATGGCCGGTCTTAAAGATATAGACCATGGTGAGGCAGGTAGGACCGCAAGCGTTTTCGCGAATAGTGCCACCGGCATAGGGCAGCTCCGACCATGCGGGGTCAATTTGGTAGATGTGGGGCATGGTGCCGGCCTGCCATTGCGAGCGTGGGGTCGAGAACGCAAAGGAGTAACCAGGTGCGACGGGAGCTTTAAGCAGCTTGTCCTCGGCAGTGGGCTCAAGACCGGCTGATCCGTGGGAGATACAGGATCCCAAAAACACAAAGACGAGGCAGGCGGCGATGGAGCAAAGCGCAAGGCGTAGGCGGCGGACCGGAAGCGCGTGGCTTGTGGTGTGCGACGCGGGGTGAGGGGCGGAATTGCCGCGATCGCGTTGAGGTCGCGAAAAGGAGCGCTTGACGTAGTAGTCGGTCTTATGCCGATCGTAGCGGCGTGGCTGCGATGTGTCGGTCTGGCGTTGGCGTGTGCTCGTACTCACGCGGTCTGACTGCTGCACGGTACGGCTTTGTTGCCGCGAAGAAGCCCCGAGCTGCTCTTGGGGGCGCTGCGGGTTGTCGTTGTCGGAGGTGCTTCTGGGCGTTGGCATGGTGCGGCCGGCAAGGCGCACGCTTTGTGGCCGTTGGTCGCCGTCATTGTATCCGTATGCCATTCGAATCACCTTGCCTCATGTGTAACTTGTCTATCCTACATAAAAAGATGCACGACACATGGGCATGTGCGCCAAAAGCCTGACAAATGGTATGAACGTTGCCGCGCCGCGCGCCAAGCGTCACGGCAGCAGGTATTCAAAAGCAGACAAGATGAAAGCGTCCAAGACGAATGACGTCTCTCGCCGTTCGTCCCAAAAACGGTGCCGCTCGTTTTGCAGTTCTGCCTTCGGTCGAGCTGCGAGCGGCGCCGCTGCGCCAAGGCCGTATCTTAAAGCCATGGAATAAAAGCGCGCGGCAAAACGGACCGCGCAAGGGGTGACGCCAAGGGGCGTCAAAAAGGAAAGGAGGGGAACAATGGCGGACAAGAATGCAGAAGTTGCAGTCGAGGATAACGGCGGCATGAAAAAAACGCTTTCGCTCTGGAACTTCTTCACCATCGGTTTTGGTGCCATTATCGGTACCGGTTGGGTTCTGCAGGTCGGCGACTGGATGGTCGTGGGCGGCGGTCCCGTTCCCGCTATGATTGCATTCCTCTTGGGTGCAATCTTCCTCGTGCCCGTCGGAGCTGTTTTCGGTGAGCTCACGGCTGCTATCCCCATCTCGGGCGGTATCGTCGAGTATGTCGATCGTAGCTTTGGCCGTACGCTGAGCTACATCACCGGATGGCTTTTGGCCCTGGGCAACGGCATCCTGTGCCCGTGGGAAGCCATCGCCATCTCGACCCTCGTGTCCGAGATGTTCGGCAGCCTGCCCGGCCTTGAGTGGCTGCGCGCCGTCAAGCTCTACACCATCCTGGGGGCCGACGTTTACCTGTTCCCGACGCTGATCGCGCTCGGCTTTGCAGTCTACGTCATCTTTCTCAACTTCCGCGGTGCCAGCTCGGCTGCCAAGCTTCAGGCCTTCCTGACCAAGGCCCTGCTCTGCGGCATGCTGCTCGCCATGGGCGTCTCGCTGTTCACCGGCTCGCCGGACAATGCCATGCCCGTGTTCTCCCAGGTCACCGGCGCTGGCGGCGGCAAGGCCGCTACCGAGAGCTCCAGTCTGTTTGCCGGCATCGTGTCGGTCCTGGTTCTGACCCCGTTCTTCTACGCCGGTTTCGACACCATTCCTCAGCAGGCTGAGGAAGCAGCCGAGGGCCTCAACTGGAACAAGTTCGGCAAGATCATCTCCCTGGCACTGCTGGCCGCCGGCGGCTTCTACATGGTCTGCATCTACTCGTTCGGCACCATCCTCGACTGGCATGAGTTTGTTAAGAGCCCGGTTCCCGCGCTTGCCTGCCTCAAGGGCATCAACATGCTCCTGTACCTGGCCATGCTCGTCATCGCTACGCTTGGACCCATGGGCCCGATGAACTCCTTCTACGGCGCCACGAGCCGCATCATGCTCGCCATGGGCCGCAAGGGCCAGCTGCCCGAGAAGTTCGCCGAGGTCGATCCCAAGTCCGGCGCTCCCAAGCTCGCCTGCGCCGTTCTGGGTGTCATCACCGTCATCGGTCCGTTCCTGGGCAAGAACATGCTCATCCCCCTGACCAACGTGTCGGCTCTCGCCTTCATCTTCTCCTGCGGCATGGTCGCCCTCGCTTGCCTGCGCATGCGCTTCACCGAGCCCGACCTGCCTCGTCCCTACGAGGTGCCCGGCGGCAAGTTTGGCATCAGCCTCGCTGTCGCTGCCTGCGCCGTCATCATCGGCCTGCTCGTGGTCCCGTTCTCTCCCGCCTCCCTCAACATGGTGGAGTGGAGCATCGTGATCGGCTGGCTGGCCGTTGGCCTGGCCCTCATGGCTTTCACCAATTCCCGCAAAAAGTAACGCCGAGCCGGGGCGGATCGGGTGCGCGGAATCCTCTCTTCCGTGCACCGAACCCGGCGCCACTTGGGTAGCTTTGTGAGGCCTTAACCCAACACGGCCTCGCCCACTATATGGATCCATAAGGAGGAACCATGTCCACTAAGTATGCAATCGTTGGCGGTAAGCTCATCGACGGTACCGGTGCCGAGCCGGTCGAGAACTCCCTCGTTCTCGTCGACGACAACGGCAAGATCGAGTACGCCGGTGCTATGCAGGACCTTCCCGAGGGCGTTGAGGTTATCGACGCCGCCGGCAAGACCGTCCTTCCCGGCCTGATCGACACCCACCTGCACTTCTCGGGCAACTTGACCGACGATGACACCGACTGGGTCATGCAGCCGCTCCTCGAGAAGCAGGCCGTCGCCGTCAAGCAGGCCTACGACTGCCTCACCCACGGCCTCACCACCGTCTGCGAGATCGGTCGCTTTGGTATCCAGATCCGTGACTGCATCGACAAGGGCGTCTTCAAGGGCCCGCGCGTTCTGGCCACCGGCCTTGGCTTCTGCCGCGTTGCCGGCCACGGCGACTCCCACCACTGCAGCCAGGAGCTCAACAAGGAATCGCACCCCTGGGGCGATCAGGTCGACGGTCCTTGGGATCTGCGCAAGGCCGTCCGTCGTCGCCTGCGCGAGAACCCCGATGCCATCAAGATCTGGGCTACCGGTGGCGGCATCTGGCGCTGGGACTCCGGCCGCGACCAGCACTACTGCTCCGAGGAGATTCAGGCCGTGGTCGAAGAGGCCAAGATGGTCGGCATCCCCGTGTGGAGCCACTGCTACAACAACCACGCCGCTGCCTACGATTCCGTTCGCTTTGGCTGCGAGCAGCTGATTCATGGCTTCGATATCGATGAGCGTACCATGGACCTCATGGCCGAGCAGGGCACCTTCTTCACCCCGACGATCGCCTTCCTGCCCACCTGGTACGCCACCTATCCGCCCGTTTACGTCCCCGAGCTGCACGACAAGTACGAGGGCACCCTGGTCGAGAAGGAGCTGCAGCGCAACTACGACTGCCTGCGCGAGGCCAAGAAGCGCGGCGTCGTCATGACGATCGGCTCCGACTCCTTCTCCTTCGTCACCCCGTACGGCACCTGCTCCATCGAGGAGATGTACGAGTTCGTCGACAAGATCGGCTTCACCCCGGTCGAGACCATCACCTGCGCCACCCTCAACGGTGCCAAGATGTGCCACATCGAGGACGAGACCGGTTCCATCGAGGCCGGCAAGTGCGCCGACCTGCTGGTCGTCAACGGTGACGTCGCCGCCGACATCCACGTGCTCAACACCGACAACATGGACGTCATCATGAAGGACGGCTGGATTGTCGAGGCCGGCACCTTCGGCGAGGCAAACAAGTACAGCGCCTAAGCTACCGTTCATCGATGGCTTGATGTAAAACACAGTATTTGATTGCATAATGCAATGGAGAGGGTCGCTTGCGGCCCTCTTTATTGCTATGGGGTGCGTCAGTAAGAAGGAGATGACGGTGGATCTCAATAGGCTGATTCTGGGCAAGAGCTACAACTCTACCAAGGTCTTTCGTACCGCTCAGCATGTGGTTCAAGCCATCTTGCTCGGTATTGTCGTTCCGCTGCTTATCCTACTGCTCATCTGGGATCTAACCGATAATCCCAATCCCGTTCCGGCCGTTGTCGTCATTGCCGGCTTGGTCATGCTGTGCTTCTTCTTCTCGTACGTCTTTGTCGTTCCCGACGACCTCACATCGAGCGCAACCGACCGCACGCTCGCCATCGCTTCAAAAATATTCGCCTACACGTCGCGCGGCCTTACGCCCGAAGCTGCCCTGGGCGCCTCTAAGATCATCCTGTCCGAAACTATCGCCTCTGCCATCTGCTTTACCGACGGCAAGCAGGTGTTGGCAAGCTGGGGCGAGGACTCGGCAAAATGCCCCGCGGGCACTCCGGTGGTGCTGCGGACTACGCTCAACGTGATCAACAGCGGTGAGCAAAGCGTGTTCTCGCGCGATGCCTCGACCGAGACGGGCGGCTACTTTCCGCGCCTGCGCGCCGGTATTGTCGCACCGCTTACCGTGCGCGGGCATTGCGTGGGCACGCTCGAGCTGTATTATCCCCGTCTGAGCAGCATCGATATGCGCCAGACGGCGCTTGCCTCGGGCTTTGCCGATCTAATTTCCACGCAGCTTGCGAGCTTTGAGCTCGAACGCCAGGACGAGCTTACGGCCCGCGTGGAGCTGCGCGCCTTGCAATCGCAGGTCGATCCTCATTTTCTGTTTAACACCATCAGCACCATCGTGTCGCTCGTTCGAACCGAGCCCGACAAGGCCAGGTCGCTGCTGATCGACTTCTCCAACTACTATCGTCAGACGCTTTCTGATTCCGATACGCTCACCACGCTCGAGCACGAGGTGGAACAGGGCACTCGCTATATCAACCTTATGCAGGCTCGTTATGGCGACGGCCGTCTGCGCGTCTCGGTCGATATCGACTTTGAGGTGCGCGATTGCATGGTGCCGCCGTTTATCTTGCAGCCGTTGCTCGAAAACTGCATCAAGCACGCGCAGCGCGAGACCGAGCCGCTTTCTATTCATGTTAGGGCTTTCGAGACCGATGACGGTTTGGAGATCATCGTCGAGGACGACGGCATCGGTATGAGCGAAGAAGTCTGCGCGCATCTGTTTGAGCAGCATCGCCTGGAGGAGCCCGAGAGCATTACCGCCGACGGCTCCGTCAAGCGAGGTTGCGGCCTGGCGCTCTTCAACGTGCTTCAGCGCATCCATTTCTTTTACGGAGAAGATTCCGGCATGCGCGTGAAGTCCCAAGAGGGCGTGGGAACGCAGGTCATCGTCGAGCTGAACGGCGAGCCGCATGAGCCCGCGCCGTTGACGGCGTAGCACGCGGTTGGATTGAGAGAAAAAGAGGGGAAGCACATATGTCCGAAGGCTGGAACATCTTGGTGGTTGATGACGAGCCCCCAATTAGGGCTGAGCTACGCTATCTATTGGAAAAGGATACGCGTGTGGGTCATATTGCCGAGGCGGGCAATGTCACCGAAGCCGTGGAGTCGATTCTGTCGAACAAGCCCGACGTGTTGTTTTTAGACATTACCATGCCCGGTCGCTCGGGAATTGAGCTTGCCGAGACGCTGCAGAACCTAAAGACGCCGCCGGTCGTGGTGTTTGTGACGGCATTTGCCGAGTATGCGGCTGATGCCTATAACCTCGATGCCGTCGATTATGTCGTCAAGCCGGTTGAGGACGCACGCCTGTCAAAGGCACTCGACAAGATCGAGGCGGCCTTGGGCGTCCGTCGTGTTATCCACGCTCCGCGCCAGCCTTTGCGTCTGACGGTGGACCGCGGGGGCAAAAAGGTGTTCATTCCCGCCGCAGACGTTTGCTACTTTGAGGCGCGCGCCGATTTTTGCAACGCCATCTGCGCCGAGGGAACGTACCTGATCAATGAGTCGATCTCTTCGCTCGAGCGTCGCTTGGACTCCGAGGGCTTTATTCGCGTTCATCGCAGCTACCTGGTCAATTTGGAAGACGTGCACAATGTTGAGATTGGCTCCACGGGGTTGATGGAGCTCAGGCTCGACCGCGTGAACTCGACGGTACCGGTGTCCCGTCGTCGTGCCGCCGAGGTCAAGTCGCACCTGGGGCTTGCGTAAGAGGCTTGCGTGCTGTCGTTTACCATCGCAGGTTTGGCATGGGCGCGCGGTGGGCATAATGGGTGGCATCGAATGAAATCGAAAGGATCATTATGCCCGCGCTTATCACCCATCATCTGTTTGGCGAGGAAAGCATCGACCGTCTTCCGCAGTGCGTCATCACGTCCGATGAAGAGCGCATTGCCTTTATCTTGGGCAACCAAGGCCCCGACCCGTTTTTCTTTCACATTCTGACACCGCGTGTTTCCGACTGCACGCTGCTGGCGCAGGTCATGCATCGGTCGCGCATGTCTCGCCAGTTCGCGTGCCTGCGCGACGGCGTGTCGCATCTGCTGCCGCGCGATGCCAGCTTGGGTCGTGCCTTTGCGCTGGGCCTGCTGTCTCATTACGTGCTCGACCGCAACGCTCACCCCTTTGTCTATGAGCAGCAGTTTGGCATCGTGGAGTCCGATTCAGAGCTTGAGGATTCGAGCAGTCAGGTCCATGCCGTGATCGAGAGCGACCTGGATGTACTGATGCTGCAGCTTAAACGCGATGGCGCTACGGTCGACGATTACCCGCCGGCGGGCGAGATCGTCACCACCGATCGCATCAATCGCGTGGCCGGCGTGCTGATGAGCTATGTTGCCGGACGCGTGTACGGCATTGACATTCCGGCGGGGGAGTACGGTGCTGCCGTTGCCAATATGCAGCGACTTTACCGCGCGATTGAGCCGGCCGGCTCCGCAAAGACGCGCGCGATCTCGCTGGTTGAGGGCTTGGTGCACGACTACTCGCTGCTCGACGGCCTTGCGCACCGCGTGACGACCGAGCTGACCGAGCGTACCGGCAACCTGGGCCACTTGGCATGGAAGAACCCCTTTACCGATGAAGTCTCGACCGAGAGCTTCCCCGAGGTCTTTGACCGCGCGCTGCTCGATTACGAGTGCACGGTTGCCCGCTTTATCGAGACCGGCGATATGGAAGCCGTGACCAACCATGTCAATTACAGCGGTCGCGTGCTCAATGCCGATGAGGAGTTCGACCGCGAGGAATAGGGCTCATGCGTGCCCCTTTGCCGAATCCTTACCGGTGCTTCTGGACAATTGGGGTACGATGAACTAACTGCATATCGGGCAAATACGAAGGGTCCCTGTCCATGAAATACACCAAGCTCGAGCGTAACTGGGTTATGTACGATGTGGGCAATTCGGCCCTCGTGCTGCTCAATACCTCGGTGGTGCCCATTTACTTTAACGCCATCAATACCGGCGCTTCCTCGGCCGACCTGGTGGTCGCTTGGGGCAATGCGCAGACGATCGCCTCGCTGGTCATCGCCATGCTCATGCCCATTCTGGGCGCACTTGCCGACTACGCCGGCAACAAGATCAAGTTCTTCTTGGGCTTCTTCCTCACGGGCCTGGTGCTTTGCCTGGCGCAGGCTATCCCAATGTCCGCCATGGCATTTTTGACCGTGTACGTGCTGTGCACCATCGGCCTCAACTCTTCTATGACGTTCTACGACGCCATGCTGCCTGACATTACCACCGACGAGCGCATGGACGCCGTGTCCAGCTCGGGTTATGCCTGGGGCTACATCGGTTCCACCGTGCCGTTCGTCATCTGCCTGGCGCTCATCATGGGTGGCCCCGCTCTTGGCATCCCCACCATGCTGGCAACGCGTCTGTCGTTTATCATCACTGGTGCCTGGTGGCTCATCTTTACCCTGCCGCTCATTCGCACCTATAAGCAAAAGTACGGTCGCGAGCGCGGTCCCGAGGACACCATCGGCCACATCGTGGGCGGTGTGTTCTCCGAGGTCGGACACACCATGCGCGAGATTGCCCACAATAAGACCGTGCTGGTCTACATGATCGCGTTCTTCTTCTATATCGACGGTGTGCACACGGTCATTTCCATGGCCACCAGTTACGGATCGGCCTTGGGCATCGATTCGACGCAGCTGGTGCTGGCGCTGCTCGTTACGCAGTTCGTGGCCTTTCCGTCCGCCATCATCTACGGCAAGCTCGCCGGACGCGTGGGCACGCTCAACATGATCCTGGTGGCGGTCGCCGCCTACATGGGGATTGTGCTGTTCGCCGCGTTCTTCCTAAAGACCGCCTTTGAATTCTGGGTGCTTGCCATTATGGTCGGCCTGTTCCAGGGCGGTGTGCAGGCGCTCAGCCGTAGCTACTTTGGCCGCATTATCCCCAAGGAAAAGTCCAACGAGTACTACGGCTTCTTTGACATCTTTGGTCGTTATGCAAGCGTTATGGGCACCTTCCTGGTGTCGGTCGTCACCTCGCTGACCGGCAACCCGTCGCTGGGCGTCCTTTCCATTGGCGTGCTGCTGGTCGTTGGCTTTATGCTACTGGTCCGCCTGTCCCGCATGACTCGGGCGGCAGAGCATGCCGCATAGGAGCGAGCGGCTATTGTGCCTGTCCACGGTACTCTTTTGGGGTTATCCGCAATAAACATTGCGACTTGCGAGCAATGATTTGCCCAAGTGGGTATGATGGAATCAGCTAGGTCGCGGGGCGTCGCCTGTGTTTGGCGGCGTCCCGTTTTTGTGTTGCAGGGAGGGTAAGGCATGAACGCCACGGTCGTGATTCCAACGTATTGGGCGGGCGATGACGCTTGCGCAAACGCCCCTGGCACCTATGACCATTCGACGCGACTCAACGCCGACAATCCCGAACTCGACCGCTGCCTGGCCTCGCTTGAGCAGGTGTGCGACATCCCGCGCATCATCCTTTTGGTGGTCTGTCCTGTTTCTGCCACAGCCGATGTGTCGCTGCGCGTGCACGAGATTGTCGACGCGCATCCCACGCTCAAGGTCACCGTTGTCACCAACACCCAGGCCTCGCGCATCGCAGACCGGGTTGCTCAGATCGCGCCCAAGGGTTCGGGCGAGTGCGTGAGCCTGCGAGGCTACGGTGCCATCCGCAACATGGGGCTAGCCTGTGCCGCTGTGCTGGGGCATGACGCGGTTATCTTTTTGGATGACGATGAGACTGTCATCGACGCCGACTTTATGAAGCGCGCGACCTATGCGTTGGGGCAGCAGACGCGTCAGGGCTTGCCGATCTTGGTCAAGAGCGGCTATTTCTACGATCGCGACGGCTCGCCGCTGGCTCCCACGGACAAGGCGGGCATCTGCCATCGTTGGTGGACCAAGCGCATCGAGTTCAACCGTTGGATGAAAAAGGCGCTCTCGGGCACCCGCATCTCGCGCTCCAACTACGTGTGCGGCGGCCTGATGGCCCTGCACGCCCGCGCCTTTACGCGCGTGGCCTTTGACCCGTTTATCACCCGCGGCGAGGACTTGGATTACCTCTTTAACATGCGTATGTTTGGCTACGACGTGTGGTTTGATAACGAGTGGACCGTGCGCCATCTGCCTCCGGAGTCCGAAAAGCGCTCACCGCGCTTTATGCAGGATGTATACCGTTGGTACTACGAACGGGCCAAGTTGACGTTCGCCGCGCATCAAAAGGAGCTCATCCCCGTTACGGCGGCATCGCTCATGCCCTACCCGGGCCCGTGGATTTCGCGCGAGCTCGACGACCGCGTGCGCAAGACCGCTATGGTCCGCAGCGTGTTTACCCGCGAGCATGAGGGCTACCTGCGCATTTGGCGCCATGGTATCGGCGAGGCAAAGGCCTATGCGCGCCAAAACGCTGCAAGCTACCTGCGTTTCCAGAGCTTTTGGCCCAAGATCATGGACGGGCTTTGGCGTGACGCACAACTGATCAGTATCCTGGAGGGGGCCGAATGATCGACCGCCGCGCCCAGCGCGATAGTTCAATATCAATCTTTCGCATCATTGCCGTTGCATGCGCCATTTGCGTGCTGGTGTACTTTATTTTTGCCTTGGTGACCGGTATCGAGCCGATCGCCACGGTGATTGCCTGCGCGCTGCTGTGCATCTTTCTGTGCATCTTTATCTTTTTGACGCTCAATCCCGATTCGGTGCGCTCCCAGTACACCGAGGAGACGCTCTCGGTGGCCTCGGCCATGCTCGAGGACATTAAGGGCGGTCTGACGCAGGAGTCGGCGCGTTTGGTGTGCCGGCGCATTTTGCCCGAGACGCGCGCCATGACGGTGGCCATCACCGACGAGGACAACGTGCTTGCCTGCGCGGGCGAGTTTGAGGAAAAACTGCTGCCCGATACTCCCATCCACACGCTTGCCACACGCTACGTTATCGAACATGGCATCGTGCAGTCGTTCAGCCGTATGGTGGATGTCGTGGGCTCGGACGGCTCGCACAACCAAGTTCCCGCCGGCATTATCGCCCCCATCAAGGTGGGCGATCGTACCGTCGGCACGCTCAAGTTCTACTACAAGACCCCGCGCGCCGTCGACCGTACCCAGTATGCGCTTGCCTCGGGCTTTGCCGAGATCTTGTCCACGCAGCTCGCCATCCACGAGCTCGAGGTGCAAAAGGAACTCACGGCGCGCGCCGAGGTGCGTGCGCTGCAGGCGCAGATTAACCCGCACTTCCTGTTCAACACGCTGAACACCATTGCATCGTTTACGCGCACCGACCCGCTGCGGGCCCGCGAACTGCTTCGTGAGTTCTCATCGTTCTATCGTGCTACACTCGACAACTCGGGATCGCTTATTCCGGTCTCGCGCGAGGTCGCACAGACCAAGCGCTACCTTACCTTTGAGAAGGCCCGCTTTGGCGAGGACCGCGTGCTTGCGACGTTCGATGTGTCCGAGGACGTGGAAGATACGCTGGTGCCGGCGTTCGTGATCCAGCCGATTGTCGAGAACGCCGTACGTCATGGTATGGGCGATGACGACGCCCTGAGGATCGACGTGACCGTTCACCAAGACGGCGAGGATGCAATCTTGATTGCCGTGGCCGATAATGGCGTGGGCATGGATGAGGGTACCGCCGCCAGACTGTTTGACGAGCGCTCTGCCCGTCCCGACGCCAGCTCTCCCCAGGGTGGCGGCGCCGGTGTGGCCATGCACAATATTTCGGAGCGCATCCATCGCTTTTATGGGCCGCACTCCTATACGCGTGTCGAATCGGCGCCGGGCAAGGGCACCAAAGTGCTCCTTCATCTTGATTTGTCAGAGAGCATCTTTGACATTCAAGAGTAAAATAAAAGGCTACGGGCTCAACGTCATGCGACGGATGCCCGGCGTAGTTAGTTGACGAAAGGTTTTATCCCTATGCTGCGTGCGATGATTGTGGATGATGAGGCGCCGGCTCGCTCGGAGCTTCGCTTCCTGCTCGAGCAAACGGGCAAGATCGGCACGATCACGGAGGCGTCGAGCGTCCGCTCCGCCATCGAGATGCTTATGGAAAGTCGCGTGGATGTCGTGTTTCTCGATATCTCGATGCCCGGTGCCTCGGGCCTGCAACTTGCCGAGGCGCTGCATAAGCTCAAAAATCCGCCGGCGATCGTGTTTGTGACTGCGTATAGCGACCATGCGGTCGAGGCATTCGACGTGGATGCCGTCGATTATCTGATGAAGCCGGTCGAGGAAGCTCGCTTGGATCGCGCGATCGAGAAGGTCATGCAACGCGCCAAGCCGGTTACGGACAGCAAGGTGACCATCGAGCGTATCCCGGTGGAAAAGGGCGGCCGCAAGGTGCTCATTCCCGTGGATGACATCCGCTTTATCATGGCAAAGGACGATTACTCCTGCATCTATACCGTCGATGATCGCTTTTTGTCGACGACCTCGCTGGCGCAGTTTGAGGCCAAGCTCTGCGACTTTGGCTTCTTCCGTGTTCACCGCCGCTATATCGTCAACCTAGCGTGCGTCACGGACGTTGAGACGGTGCCCTCGGGCGCCATCCAGCTGGGCATTACGGGCGTCGACGAACGCGTGCCGGTTTCTCGCCGCCGCGTCGTGCCGCTCAAGAAGGCTCTGAGTCTCTAGCACACTGGCCCCGCAGCCCTGTAGACCCATCGTCTGCGGGGCCGTGGGGCCTTTTTTGTATGTATCTGCCGAATCGTTTTTTGCGGAAGGGATCCCATGAACAGCGCAAGCGCCAAGCGCATCGACATCATCTCGGACACCCACGGCTATTTATCGCCTGCGCTCTTGGATGAGCTTGAGGGCGCAGACCTGATCATCCACGCCGGCGACCTTACGTCAGAGATGGACTACGAGCACCTATGCACCATCGCCCCCGTGCGGGCCGTATTGGGCAACAACGATTACTACCGCGACTACGGCCCCGATGTAGACCGTCTTGCGCTCTTTACTTACGAAGGCCTCAAATTCGCCGTAGCCCACTACCGTGAAGACCTTCCGGTGGGATCCGTGGACGTAGCCATCAACGGCCACACCCACGTAACCAAAGAAGCCCAAGTGGGCCGTTGCTTAGTCCTCAACCCGGGCAGCGCCAGCTACCCCAGAGGCACCCGAGGCCCCACCATGGCCAGAATGCTCGTCAAAGACGGCAAGATCCTAAGCACCAAGTTTATTGACTTGGACTAACCGTAACAAAAACGGGGGATGCAGATGCGTCCCCCGTTTCCATTTGAGCCAAAGGCAGAGCTTCAACAAAAACAATCAGACCAACCTCGCCGAGGAGCACGCGGGCTAGCCGCGCAGCGGCGCACGCCCGCAAAACTGGTTGAATAATGTGACGGCAGGGAGGGCTTCCGGGGCTGAGGGCGGGGGTTAAGTTTGTCGCGAGTTCCGCACGCAAAGGAAAGCACTTAATGTGCTTTCCGTC
>ENA-OWZU01000061-OWZU01000061.1-human-gut-metagenome-genome-assembly--contig:-NODE-61-length-42578-cov-18.799544_pt1 | contig 42578 bp, 46 predicted proteins | sample MGYA00249263_ERZ652121 | MGnify/ENA primary metagenome ERZ652121 (study PRJEB26925, sample SAMN05827113) | human gut metagenome | biome: ENVO:2100002; feature: ENVO:00000062; material: ENVO:00002003... | reverse complement strand
GTTTAATTTATTCTTGTCTCTACGAAAAGCTGTCTAAGATTTGATACTAACACCATTGTCGTAAAAAGAAGAGGCTGAAACAAAATTAGCTACAAAAAAGACCAGTGAGTCCAAAAGTGTGAAAAATAACTTCCGGATTTACTGGTCTTTTTATTTGAGGCTGAACAATTCTGTCTCAGCCTCAAGCTTTAGCTTAATGCAAGGTGTGATTTGTTTCAATCGGAATGGCAATACTAAATGAAGTTCCTTCGGGTGAAGATTCCAGCTTAAGTAGCCAGTCGTTCTTTTTGATGATTGATTGGACAATAAAGAGTCCTAGACCAGTACCACCTTCTGTCGATTTTGTTGTAAAAAAGGGAGTGAAGATTTTTGCTTGAATGTCTTTACTAATTCCTGGCCCATTATCACTAATTGTAAATTGAATGTGTTCTTTATTGATATGTTGATGTGAATAGTTCATATACGTTTTTATTTTTTTCGGATTTGCTAGGTCAATCGTGACTTGAATTGTGCCACCTTGTTTAGAAGCCTGCATGGAATTGATGATAAGATTATAAATAATCATTTGGATTTCATCGGCATCAGCGAGAATTTCTGCATCAAAATGACGAATCATTGTTAATTTCATCGTTCGTGGCATCAAGATTGTCATCGTGTTAACGGAATCTTGGACAATAGTGGACAAGTAAAATGCATCTCGCTCAGTCAAGCTCACTTTAGAAAAATTCAGTACCCGCTTTGATAAGTCATGTCCTTTTTGGGCAGCTATATAGATTTCCATTAATTCTTCATACAATTCAGGATTGTCTTTATACTCTTCTAGCAATAGTTCAATATTTCCCAGTAACGGTGTTAAAAAGTTATTAAGATCATGAACGATGGAAGTAGTCAATAAACCAATGATTTCCAATTTAGATTCTTGCAGTAAATTTTTTTCTAATTCATATTTGGACTCTTGGTGCGATTTCTGGGACAAGAGTTTTTGGTTTTCAAGCGAAAATTTTTCTCGGCTTATAATATTTTTCATATTAAGATACAATAAGAAGACAACGATAGTAAATATACTTAGCACGCCAATCCCTATAATAAGTTCTTGCTTTAAGACTGCATTATGGCGATTGAATTCGGTGCTGCTCGCGACGACCCATTTTTGGTTGCCAATTGTAATCCATTGGTAAGCGGCAATTTTTAAGACGCGATTTAATTTTTTACTTGTCCACCAGTAAGAATAATACGTTAATGTGCCAGACTGATGGGTCAGTTGCTGTTGCTCGAGCCTCTCTAAGTCATTATAATTTAAATCAGGATACAACTGCTTACGCCCGGTAATAATGTTTAGTCCGATTTGCTCAGCAGAGGGATGCATAATGACTTTCATTTCTTTGTTTTTAACCATTGTGTACCCGTTGTACTCATTATTAAGTGTCGCATCTTCAATCGTTCGGTAGATAGCATCAAGGTTGATCGGAGCTACTAAAACGGCGGTCAATTGTCCGTTTTCATCATAGATGGGTTGATAAAGGTTTAAAAAGGCTTTATTTTTATAAAAATAAACTGTACCATTCTCATAAGATGCAGTTGTTAATTCTTTGTTTAACAGCGAATCTTTTTGTACCAAATCAAGCGAATCAATGGTCGCTATACTAGAGCTTACTTCTAAAGATGTGCTCGTATCCTCTAGTGGAATCAAGAATAATGACTGAAATTTTGTATCCTTTGTGAGCAAATTCTCTAATTGTTCTTGAATGATTGCTTGTTGTCCTTTAGAATTATAGACAAGTCCTACTTGTTGTAAAATTTCTTTTTGGTCATCTATTGATGATTGAATCAAAAGGGTGGCTGCTTTATTAATTTTCATGAGTTGAGATTGACCAAAATCTAAAGCGTATTCTTTGCTTTGTTTGTAGCTGTAGTATATCCCAAAGAATCCTAGTATCGTGATAGTAATAATTACTATCAGTCCGATATTTAGCCATTTTAATGATTTTTTTTTCATAAAATTCTCTCTTTCCGAAGATAGAATCGAACAATAATGGAGGTACAAAAATGAAAGATCAAAAAGTATTAGTTGTTGATGATGATCCTGCAATCCGACGCTTGATATGGAAATCACTACAATCGACCGGTCTGCTTATTTATCAAAGTGAGTCCGTAGAAGCCACTGTAGATATCATCTCACGAGTAAAGTTTGATTTGTTTTTATTGGATATTAGTTTGGAGTATGAAAATGATGGCTATCATTTGGCACAGCTCATCCGCGAACAATTTCCCAGTGTCCCTATCTTGATTTTGAGTGGCAAAACATCAGAATCAGATATTATCACAGGCCTGGAAATGGGTGCGGATATGTATTTGACGAAACCTTTTAAGCCTGCTATTATTCGTGCTCAGGTCTTGTCCTCGCTAAGACGTTCGAAGGTGATCCATCAAGCCAATCAGCAAGTGAAACAAAATGAAATCTTACTTGGAAGATTCCGCTTAAATTTAAATCAGTATCAATTTTTTAAAGATGATCAATTGGTCGCACTGTCATCTAAAGAAACACAATTGTTGCAATTTTTTATGGAAAATCCAAATCAAGTCTTTACGAAAGACCAGATTTACGCCAATGTGTGGGACGATGGAGATACTGATGCAAATACAATTATGGTATTCATCAATCATCTCAGAAATAAGATTGAAGATACACCTAAAGATGTGAAATATTTAAAAAATGTCTGGGGTATCGGCTATGCCTTTTACCCTGAAGGAAGCTAAAAAATTCCTTCAAGCATGGCAAAAAAGATACCTAACGAAAGTAAGTCAGCTGCTCCGCCAGGACTTAGATGACGTTCTGTCAGCAATAAATCATACTCTTTTAATTCATGAACGAATTGGTCAGATGACAAGTTTTGTTCGTGAATTTGTCTTGTTTCTTCTTGGATTTTCTCTAGGGCGGATACTCCACCACGATGAATGATATTTGTATCTTCTAGCTGCGTCATTAAAAAAATTAGACTACGTAATAAAAAAAGCTCATCAATTGAATGGGCTTTTTTTCGCATGTAAGGAAGTAATACATTCTTTAAGGCGGGGTAGCCATTAGCAGCCTCGCCTCGTACACCAGTAATCCCTTTTTTTATAAACAGTTTCTCGCCGTTTGAAAGCATGTTTTTTTCTGAGAGATTCGTTAAGTCTTGGTCGATTAAATGGCTAGTCATTTCGGATGCGATTGTTAAAACAGCATCTGTATCTTGCATAGTAAAAGGGAAAGAGGCGTTAGTTTTTAGGTGATAGCCAATCGCACCGAGTAATACTGCAAACGAAAAATTGGCTCCTTTATGGGTATTAATTTGATCAGTGGCAGTAAGCATGGCTTTTTCTGCTATCGAGCCAATTGTTCGTTCTTTTTCAAATAGCGCTTTTAATGAGCCATTATGCAGATAGCCTTCTTCAAGATAGCGATAGAAGTAGGGGCTTAAAGCTTGGATGCTTTTAATGAAAGTGAAAAAGTCCATATCATCATGCGCCCCATTTGTATAACGATCAACCAGTCCAGGTTTCGGAGAAATAGCGACTTCATAAATTAGAGCAGTCTGGGCTAGGGTGGCGATGTGCTGAAGTTGGCTAATCAATTTTTCGTTTCTCCATTTCTTTTAAGATAAATTCTAAGGAGCGTGTTAAATGCTCGTGGGTAATGAGTGTGATTTGCTCGATATTGTTTGTACACATGCCTCGATAAATAAGCCAATGCTCTTCTAAAGCGATACTTCTACGAGCAGATGCACGTATCGCAATATCACGAAAATAAACCAAATATGTTTGCAAATCTAAGACAATCGATTTTAGTCTAGGCATTTGACTTTTTTCGTAGATAAAGGCATTAAAATCAGAAAAATTCTTTAGCAATAAGTCGACTTGATCTGTTTTATTGTATACTTCGCCTCGCTCAAGCAATTCTCGTAACTCTTTAAAATCTTCTTCGGTCATCAATTTCATTGCTTTGATAGTAGCTAGAGTATCCAGTGATTTGCGGATTTCATAGATTTCATAAGCATCTTTGATTCCAATTCCTTTTACGACCATGCCAATTCTAGGGACATGCTGAACCAATTGCTCTTCAACAAGAGCTTTCATCGCAATTCGGATAGGAGTTCGACTAATATTTAATTCATCTGAAAATTCTTTTTCATTGATTCGTTCGCCAGCTGGAATCTCGCCAAGAATGATTGTCTTTCTAAATGCCTCATAAACGGCAATTTTTAGTGGTTTATTTTCCGTTAAATCTAAATTTTTCTTAACTGCTGTTATGATGGGATTCATCTTTATCCATCCTTTCAATTTTTGATAAAGGTAATAAAACTTTTCGAAACAAATTTATGATTATTCATTCACAAAATAAAATCCTAGCATATGCAAAACTAAATGAGTTAGTTTTATTTTACACTGAATAGGTTACAGGTTCAAAATTATTTTTGTGATTTTATTGAAAGAAAGAAGAATATCAGAATGATTTATGTATTTTAAGAGGAAAGTGTTTAAAGACGGCTCAATGCATAGTAACTATGTTCGTTTTTTGTATAAAAAAGCACCGGAAATATGAAGTGATTTTCAAAAAGTTAACGTATCGTGCGAACTTTTGAAAATTATTTCAATATTTCCGACGCCTATCAGTTATGTTTTTATTGTGGAATGTATAGAGGCATATGGCCTAATAGTACAATTGTTACCACAAAGATAACGAAAATTCCTAACGCATATTTAGCAGATTCTTTTTGCCATTGCCCCATATCTAATCCAGTTAATCTTAATAGAAGATAGATAAAGGCTACTAGTGGGCTTAGTAAATGGAATGCTTGTCCCATTAGAGAAGCAAGGGCCATAGACATATTATCAAATCCATACGAACGACCTGCTTCAGCTAAGACTGGCAATACACCGAAGTAGAAGCCATCATTTGAAATAAAGAACGTTCCTGGAGCTGAGATTAAAGCAATAACAAGCCCCCATGCACCGGCTAATTGTTTTGGAATGATGTCAACAAAGCTATTTGCTAATGCTTCTGCCATTCCTGAACCTTGGAATAAGCCCATAAATACCCCAGCAGCAAATACTAAAATAACTACTTGAACGGCATCTCCGCCGTTGGCACCAATCCGAGATGATTGATCTTTTAGTTTTGGATAGTTGACCATCAATGCAATACATGTACCGATTAAGAATAAGAATAAAGGTGGCATTGCTACCCAAGCAGGTAAGCCTAATTGTTCAACAAATGAGCTTAAGACTAACCAACCAATTAAGACTAAAGTTAAGATTCCATTAAATGCAAAATTTTTCGGACGACGAATTTCGATTAATTCTGGATCGGTAACAGTAGTCATCGCATCGATTTCTTCATCTGTTAGATGAGTAATCCCTAGGCGTTCTCTTTCTTTTTTACCCATACGGTAAGCAACAAAGAATATTACATAAAGAACAGATAGAATCATACCTGGTAATAGATAGGAAAGAATATCAGCACCGACATTTAATACTGCCATGGCACGCGCAGTAGGCCCACCCCAAGGCAATAGGTTCATAATTGTGTTTTGTAAAATAATCAAGACACCTAAGTTCATGACGTTCATGTTTAATTTTTTGTAGATAGGTAAGAAAGCAGAAATACAAATTAATGTTGTGGTTGTTCCATCACCATTTAAAGATACAGCAGCTGCAACAACAGCCGTCGCCATTAAGACCTTCATTGGGTCACCTTTAGCGAAGTGAATCATTTTACGAGTGATAGGATCGAACAACCCTGCGTCGAGCATAATAGAGAAATAAAGAATAGCAAAAAGCAACATGATACCTGTTTTTGATGTGGTAGCAATACCATCTAAAATAAAGTTCCCTAGATTAACTTCTGGAACCGTGCCGTCTGTGCCGGCAGGAGGACTAGCAACACCTGTAAATATTGCAATCAATGTGAAAAATAGTGGAATGACTACTAATGCTGTAAATGGAGATAGCTTTTTCTTCATGATGACGTACATGAAGACGATAATCATTGCGTAAGCAAGAATCGTTAATAACATTTTTTCCATCCTTTCTTAAAACCCATAATTTTTGTAACTGACGACAGGAACTTTTTGGATGCACCCATTGTTCTATAACAAATGAATCCTGTCTCTTTTTTACACCCTTAGAATAAATAAAAAAAAAGAAAATATGAATATGAAAGCGGATAAAAAAACAAAAAAAGAACAATAATAAATCTGTTTCTTAGCGGATACTTAAATAAATATTAATAAAATATTAACGAATGGAAAATGTTGGTTTTAAGGTACTCAGAGAAATATTTTCAGGTTGACAAAAATAAAAAGACATTAAAAAACCAATTAATATCAACGTTTTGACTATAATTTTCTTCTGCGAAAAATTATAATAGAGTGGTAATGAACAAGAAGAAAGGAGAGTCAATATGGGATGGTTTGAGTCGCTCTTTAAGAAGAAAGATACAACTGAGAAAATCGATTTCAATAACGAACAGTCACATTCTACTAATTCAATAGTACAGATTGAAGATGACTGGGAAGTACTGCCAGAGTTTGTTGAAGTTGATTCAGCGGATTATCCTTTAGTGTCTGCTATTGCCACTAGTATTGCAGCAAATGACCGACCTAAGAGTCAGTTTGTTATCAAACGCATTTTGCAACGTAATGAGGAAGTTAAAACTGTTTCGATTATTGCGGCAAGTATTGCCGCAACTGATCCGACAAATAACCAATTAGTTGTTCGGAGCATTGCAAGAAAAAAAGGAAAGTAAGAATGGAGGATTAATATGTTAAGAAAGTTCAAAATTGCAATTGATGGAAAAGAATATTTAGTAGAAATGGAAGAAATTGGTGGCGCACCACAACCAGCTGCTCCACAACCAGTTGCAGCACCGGCAGCCGTAGAAACTCCTAAGGTTGAAGAAGCCGCTCCTGTACAAGCTGTGTCAGAACCGGCTGGAGCAGATGCTCTAACTGCACCAATGCCAGGAACTATTTTAAAAATTATGGTTAACATTGGCGATTCAGTGACAGAAAACCAACCATTAATGATTTTAGAAGCTATGAAAATGGAAAATGAAGTAGTAGCAAATAAAGCAGGAAAAATTACGGGTATTCATGTAAACCAAGGTCAAGTTGTTAATCCTGGTGATGCGTTGATTACAATTAATTAATTTGAAAAGGAAGTGAATTGAGTGGATACATTAATCCAAGGAGTGATTGGACTAGGTCAAGAACCAGGTCGAATCGTTATGATGGTCATCGGGGGCGTTTTGATGTACCTCGGTATCAAAAAAGAGTATGAACCAACGCTATTAGTACCAATGGGATTAGGAACAATATTGGTGAACTTTCCAGATACAGGTGTATTAAGTGCTGGAGGCGAAGCTGGACCATTCCAAGTATTATTTGATGCAGGGATTTCAACAGAATTATTTCCGTTATTATTATTTATAGGAATTGGTGCAATGATTGATTTTGGTCCATTGCTACAAAACCCATTCTTGTTGATGTTTGGTGCAGCGGCGCAGTTTGGTATTTTCTTTACCGTTATTCTAGCAATTGTTTTAGGCTTTGATATGAATGACGCTGCTTCAATCGGTATTATTGGTGCCGCAGATGGACCAACTTCTATTTTCGTAGCCAATACACTGAATTCTAAGTATATGGGAGCTATCATGGTTGCTGCTTATTCCTACATGGCACTTGTGCCAATTATCCAACCAGTAGCAATCAAAGCAGTCACAACGAAAAAGGAACGCCAAATTCGTATGAACTACCGTGCTGGTGAAGTTTCTCAAACAGCAAAAATCCTATTCCCAATTGTTATTACGATTGTTGCAGGATTGATTGCTCCAGTTTCTTTACCGTTAGTTGGTTTCTTAATGTTTGGTAACTTGCTACGTGAATGTGGTGTGTTGGATCGCTTGTCATTATCTGCTCAAAACGAGTTAGTAAATGTGATTAGTATTCTTTTAGGTTTAACCGTATCCGTTAAGATGCAATATGCAGAGTTCTTGAAATTTGATACATTAATCGTCATCGGACTAGGACTAGTTGCTTTCGTAATGGACTCTATCGGTGGAGTATTATTTGCCAAATTCCTAAATCTATTTAGAAAAGAAAAAATCAATCCTATGATTGGTGCTGCAGGAATTTCAGCATTCCCAATGTCAAGTCGTGTTATTCAAAAAATGGCAACCGAAGAAGATCCTCAAAACTTTATTTTAATGCATGCTGCAGGTGCGAATGTGTCTGGTCAAATTGCTTCAGTTATTGCTGGTGGTTTATTACTAGCATTTCTAGTCTGAGTAAGGAAAGGAAGTTAGTATGAATATTAATTTAGAAGATTTAAAACAATCATTTGAACTATTGCTTATGGGATGGGGCGGCGTATTTTTTGTTCTCTTTCTAATCTATTTAGCTTCAAAAGGGTTAGCCAAGCTATTTCCACCGAAAAAGTAAGGAGTGTTTCCTTTGTACGAAGTAAGAAGAATCTGGATCAATCAAGATAAGCACATGTATACCTTGTGGAAAGACCTAATCCAAAAAGCGGGTCTCTCTCCAGATGAAGAGGTTGATTATACTGTCGGTGTTTTTATTGGAGAAAAATTGGTTGCGACAGGATCATATCAAGAGAATATCCTTAAATGCCTAGTCGTCTGTAAGGAATATCAATCTGAAAATTTTCTCACTAAACTAGTGGTTCACTTACTTGGTGAGCTACAGATGAAGGGAATAACGCATACTTTTGTCTATACAAAGCCAGAAAATAAAGCAATCTTTTATTCTTTAGGTTTTAGGGAAATACTTTCGACTGAAACGGTGCTTTTTATGGAACAAGGAACACCAAATCTTTCTTCTTATTTGAGTATGTTATCAAAGTTAAACCATTCAGAAAATGCAAGTGCTATTGTTATGAATGCGAATCCTTTTACAAAGGGACACTTATTTTTAGTTCAACAAGCAGCTAAGGTGAGTTCGCATGTGTATGTTTTTGTTTTATCAGAAAATCGGTCAGAATTTTCTTTTACTGATCGGCTAGCCATGGTTAAAGCGGGTGTCAGTCAGATAGCAAATGTAACAGTGGTGCCGACCGAAAACTATATTGTTTCCTCCTTAACGTTTCCAACGTACTTTTTAAAAGATCAGGCACCACTCGAATTAGCTAGAATACAGGCGAAAGTTGATGCACTACTATTTAAAGAAAAAATTGCCCCACGTTTAAGTATTACTAAACGTTTTGTAGGTGAAGAGCCGTATTCTGAAGTAACAGAAGTGTACAATCAAGCGATGAAGGAAGTGTTCAACAATGAGATAGACTTGATTGTTCTACCAAGATTGGCAATTGAAGGCAATATTGTCAGTGCTACAAAAGTTCGTGAAGCACTAAAACAAAAAAATCAAGCATTATTGAAACAATTTTTACCAGAATCAAGTTATGACTATTTAAAAAAGAAATTTAGAGGTGAATGAATGTGGAAATAATCAAAACAGCTGTTGCTGGAACTGTTGAATCTAGTGACATCATGATAACTATTGAACCAACACAATCCAACACAATCGAAATTGATCTTGAAAGTAGTGTAGAAAAGCAATTTGGTCGCCAAATTCGTCAAATGATTGAAACGACTTTAGCCAATCTCAAAGTAAATTCAGCAAAAGTTACCGCAGTGGATAAAGGCGCCTTAGATTGTGCGATTCAAGCTCGTACAATTACTGCTGTGTATCGTGCTGCAGAACAAGAAAACTTTGATTGGAAGGAGATAGACTCATGGAACGCTTAAGAAGAACAATGATGTTTGTACCTGGTGCGAATGCTGCGATGTTGAGAGATGCTGCATTGTATGGAGCAGATTCGATTATGTTTGACCTTGAGGATGCAGTATCTTTAAAGGAAAAGGACTCAGCTCGTATGCTTGTTCACTTTGCTTTACGCACATTTGATTATGGAGCAGTGGAAACAGTGGTCCGAATTAATGCTTTGGATGCTGGTGGGGCTCAAGATGTTGAAGCGATGGTGCTTGCAGGTGCAAACGTCATTCGGTTACCAAAGACGGAAACAGCTCAAGATATTATTGACGTTGACCAAGTCATTACAAAAGTCGAAAAAGAAAATGGCATTGAATTAGGTACAACCAAAATGATGGCTGCCATTGAATCTGCTGAAGGTGTGCTAAATGCACGTGATATTGCAACTTCTTCTGATCGCTTGATTGGGATTGCTTTAGGGGCAGAAGATTATGTGACAAACATGAAGACTCGTCGCTTTCCAGATGGACAAGAGTTATTTTTTGCTCGTAGCATGATTATCCATTCAGCTAGAGCAGCTGGCATCGCTGCGATTGATACTGTTTACTCTGATGTCGATAATGTTGAAGGTTTCCAAAATGAAGTGAAGAAAATTAAACAATTAGGATTTGACGGTAAATCGGTCATCAATCCTCGCCAAATACCACTAGTCAATGAAATTTATCGTCCAACAGATAAAGAGATCCAAAATGCGAAAGAAGTTATCTGGGGAATTCGTGAAGCAGAAGCAAAAGGTTCAGGTGTTATTTCTGTTAATGGTAAGATGGTTGATAAACCAATTGTCGAACGAGCACAACGCGTAATTGCCTTGGCAATTGCTGCGAAAATGATTACGGAGGAGGAAATTTAATCATGGTGATGAATAAAGCAGGTCGCGATATCCCAAAAGAATATGCAGACCAATTTGGTATTTATGAAGGGGAACTTGCGCATATTTCGGATTACCAAGAGGCAAGTCGGACCATTAAACCGGTAAAACCCCGTGATGAAAAATTAGTCGGTTCAATTCGTGAAGCAATTGAAAAGACAGGATTAACAGATGGCATGACGATTTCTTTCCACCATCATTTTCGTGAAGGCGACTTCGTTATGAATATGGTTTTAGAAGAAATAGCAAAAATGGGGATTAAAAATATCTCGATTGCACCAAGTTCAATTGCCAATGTTCATGAACCTTTAATTGATCATATCAAAAACGGCGTTGTGACGAACATCACTTCTTCTGGTTTACGTGATAAAGTGGGTGCCGCTATCTCTGAAGGAATCATGGAAAATCCAGTTGTCATTCGTTCTCATGGTGGTCGCGCACGTGCGATTGCTGCTGGCGATGTCCATATTGATGTTGCTTTTTTAGGAGCACCAAGCTCGGATGAATATGGCAATGCCAACGGAACAAAAGGAAAAGCTACTTGTGGTTCACTAGGTTATGCCATGATTGATGCCAAGTATGCTGATCAAGTAGTCATTATTACAGATACATTGGTACCATATCCAAATACACCAATCAGTATTCCTCAAACTGATGTAGACTATGTCGTCGTAGTCGACGCCATCGGAGATCCAAAAGGAATCGCAAAAGGTGCTACTCGCTTTACCAAAAATCCTAAAGAATTAATCATTGCAGAATACGCATCAAAAGTAATCACAAATTCTCCTTATTATAAAGAAGGTTTCTCTTTCCAAACTGGGACAGGTGGTGCTGCATTAGCGGTTACTCGCTTCATGAGAGAGCAAATGATTAAAGACAATATCAAAGCTCGTTTTGCATTAGGTGGGATTACCAATGCGATGGTTGAACTATTACAAGAAGGTCTAGTGGAAAAAATCATTGACGTTCAAGACTTTGATCATCCGTCTGCTGTTTCCCTAGGTGAACATGCAGATCATTATGAGATTGATGCCAATATGTATGCTTCACCATTTAGCAAAGGTGCAGTAATTAATCAATTAGATACTGCTATTTTATCAGCGTTGGAAGTCGATACTGATTTTAACGTCAATGTTATGACTGGTTCCGATGGTGTGATTCGCGGTGCTTCAGGTGGTCACTCTGATACAAGTATGGCATGTAAAATGAGTTTGGTCATTTCACCACTAGTGAGAGGAAGAATTCCTACATTCGTTGAACACGTAAACACAGTCGTTACACCAGGAAGCAGTGTGGATATTGTCGTTACTGAAATTGGTATTGCAATCAATCCTTTAAGAGAAGATTTGATTGAACACTTTAAAACGATTGATATTCCAAAGTTTACAATTAAAGAACTACAAGAAAAAGCTTACAGCATTGTTGGTACTCCAGATCCAATTCAATATGGTGATAAAGTCGTTGCGTTAATTGAATACCGTGATGGTAGCTTGATTGATGTAGTTAGAAATGTATAATACCATTTTTGATGGCGAGCCAGTCACTCTAATCGAGATGCTAGATGCTCGTGAAGAGCGCCTGGCTACACAAAAAAAGATGCTTTCAAACAAGGATGAACGCTTGATTTGCGCGACGATGAATATTCCTGGTCCAATAAAAAGTTCACCAATTTTGGTAGATGTTTTCTCTAAAATTATTGAACAAGTGAAACAACAAGTCAGTAATAGTAAAGGGAAAGAGCTCTCTTTTTATTCGAAAAAAACCGGTCCAGAGTATTATTTTACTTGCTCACTCGATTCGGTCGAATTGAAGAAGCGAATGGTGTCGATAGAAGAGACACATCCGTACGGTCGCTTGGTGGATTTAGATGTTCATTGGCTTCAAGGTGGAACCATTGCGGCAATTAGTAGAGCTGACTTAGACTTGCGTAAACGAAGATGTTTAGTGTGCCAGAAAGATGCGAAAGAATGCGGACGTGCAAGAGTTCATTCTATTGTTGAAATGCAAGAAAAAATTAGTCAAATTATTCAAAATGGAGGGGAGTGCAAGGATGAAGAAAAAAATTCGCTTTATGGAAACCGTGCTACGTGATGGACAACAAAGCTTAATTGCAACACGTATGCCAACCTCTGATATGTTACCTATCATTCGAACACTGGATGAAGCAGGTTTTTATTCGCTGGAAATGTGGGGAGGCGCCACATTTGATTCTTGCGTACGATTTTTAGATGAGGACCCTTGGGAAAGACTTCGAAGCATTCGCAAAGAAGTAAAGAATACGAAGCTACAAATGTTGTTGCGTGGTCAAAATTTATTGGGTTATCGTCATTATGCGGATGATGTGGTCAAAGAATTTGTCGAAAAATCCGTTCAGAACGGGATTGACATTATTCGCGTTTTCGATGCCTTAAATGATACTCGTAACTTACAAACAGCTATTACAACAGCTAAAGAAGCTGGAGGTCATTGTCAAACAGCAATCTCTTACACAACAAGTTCGATTCATACCGTAGACTATTTCGTTCATTTAGCGAAAGAAATGGAACAGATTGGTGCGGATTCGATTTGTATTAAGGATATGGCTGGCGTATTGACTCCAGAAACAGGCTTTGAGCTAGTAAGTCGGATCAAAGACGCCATTTCACTACCTCTAGAAGTACATACCCATGCGACTAGTGGTATTTCTGAAATGACTTATTTGAAGGTGGCTGAAGCCGGAGCAGACATTATCGATACCGCCATTTCTTCCTTTGCTGGTGGAACAAGTCAACCTGCGACTGAATCAGTCTCGATTGCACTTGAAGGATTAGGATTTGATACAGGTTTGGATTTATCAAAACTTAGTCAAATTGCTGAATACTTTAATCCAATTCGTGATCGTTTCCGTAATGAAGGAATCTTGAATCCTAAAGTAAAAGACATCGAACCAAAAACATTAATTTATCAAGTTCCCGGTGGTATGTTGTCAAATTTACTTAGTCAATTGACAGAACAAGGAATGCAAGACAAATATGACGAAGTATTAGCTGAAGTACCAAAAGTTCGTGCCGATTTAGGCTACCCTCCACTAGTGACACCTTTATCACAAATGGTAGGGACACAAGCGTTAATGAACGTTATATCGGGTGAGCGCTACAAACTAATCCCAAATGAAATCAAAGACTATGTCAGAGGTCAATATGGGCAGTCACCAGCACCGATTTCTGATGAGATTCGAGAAAAAATAATTGGCAATGATGAAGTCATTACTTGTCGTCCGGCTGATCTCTTGAAGCCTGAACTTAACGTATTAAGAGAAGAAATCAAAGATTATGCTAAATCAGAGGAAGATGTTTTACTTTATGCCATGTTTCCTAAACAAGGTCGAGATTTCTTGGGTCGACGTGAAGATCCATTTTACGATGTACCTGTCCAAGAAGTTAGTGTTAAAATAGATTTTTCATAAGATTCTATGCATAGAATTTGCAAATAGTACAACGATAGAAGAGTACTTCGCAGTGACTCTAACATGGTAGCTTGATCTCTTACCATGTTAGAGTCATTGCGTTAAGTACTCTTTTTTTGCCGCATTGTTTTAGGAACCGATAGAGACAAAAAATCAGCAGAAGGAAAATGCTACCTAAAATTGTAGATAAACTGTTTATTTCTGATTATCCGCAAATTATTGCAGGAATTGGTTGTTTTGTTGAGAAGCAGATGGAACAATGATATAACTAAGTCAGGAAAGGAAAACGATTTCTTTTTTTTTAAAAAAAGAATGTATTTCTTGTCTAGGTTCTTTCAATTTTGCTGTAAAAAAGTATCGAAAATTGAAAAGTATACGATTGTATTAGGGGATTGCCGATTCTAATCGGCAAAAATGATTTGAAAATAAAAGAACAGAGGTGCCAATTAATCATGGAAAGTCAAAAAATTGAACAAGTTGAGCCGTGTGTTGTTACAAAACACACGGTTGAAAAAGTACCTTTAAAGGATTTATTAAAAAAATCGGTCCTAGTATTATTTTGACAGGGATTGTCTTGGGTCCTGGATCGATTACTACAGCTGCAATGTTAGGTTCAGATTATGGATATAAAATGCTCTGGTTATTAATTCCAATTGGATTTATGGGAATTGCTTTTATGATGACAACGTATCGTATTTCAGTAATGACGAATATGCTAACTATTGCAGCAATACGCCACTATTATGGAAAATGGGCGGCACGGATAGTGGGTATCACCACATTCTTATAATATATGTTCTTTACAATTGGAAATATTTCAGGTACGGGTGCAGGTATGAGTTTGGTATTTGGTATCGACTGGCGTCTTGGAGCCATGATTATGATTGTTGTCATGTTGTATTGCTATTTTTCAAAAGGTGTCTATTCCAAAGTTGAAAAATTATCTGGCATTTGTGTATTAGCTATGATTATTGCATTCTATGCAACACTAGTAGCTACTGGTGGACCTGATTGGGAACAAGTCGGTACTGGCTTAGTAAGTTTCCAAGCACCCGAAGGAAGCCTATTAGCAGCTCTTGGATTTATTGCAACGAGTTGTTCTATTACTGCTAGTATGTACGGTACATACTTAGGTGGAGAAAAGAAATGGAAAAAAGAAGATTACTTTAACGGTGCAATGGTTGCTGATGCGGTTTCTCACGTTTTTGAAGTTGTTCTAATCAGTGGAGCTATTGTACTAGTAGGGGCAATTGTATTGAATCCGACGCAAGCGCAAATTCATTCGGCTGGGGATTTATCCAACTTAATTCGACCAATCATGGGAGATGCTTCTAATATTGTCATGGGTGTTGCGTTACTCGGTGCAGGTTTTGCAGCTTTACTAGGTAATACGCAGCGTGGACTTGTGTTTTTGAATGCAGGATTTGACAAACCAACTGGACTTGAAGAAAAAAGTATTCGTTATGGATCATTGGCAGTCTTAGCCTTTGCAGCAATTGTGGCATTTGTTTATGGCGGATCTCCTGTTGAGTTGATTTTTATTGCAAACGTGGCAACCTCTATTTCGACACCAGTTGCTGGATTATTTATTTGTCTATTAATCTGTCGTAAAGAAATCAATCAAGACTTAGGATACAAGCCACCAAGATTCTTACAATTTTCTATGATTATTAGCTATTTGTTTATCTTGGCAATTACCTTTTTAGCTTTCTAGTTTTAATCGTTAGTACTTTCAAGGTTGGCAGTATTATTCAGTTACAAGCAAAAAGACCAAAAAATATTGTGAACCCTCAATATTAGATTTTTAAGTCTAATATTGGGGGTTCAGAAAAAAATCCGGAAGTTTTTTTCGAACTTTTGGATTTTTGTTTTTTTCATGTAACTATTTCTGTTTCGTTGTTTTATTCGAATTTAGCAGTAAAAACAAGTGATTTTTTTTTGATAAATAGAAAGTGAGGGAATACAACATGATTAAAGGTTATATCGAACATGTCGCAATAAAAGTTATTAATTTGGAATGGTTTCTCGATTTCTTTACAACTGTTTTGGGATTTGAAGAACGAAAAAGAGAAGAAAAGGAGGGGCGGATTAGTCAAACTTGGTTAAGCAGTAATATCGCTGTATTGCAGGCTATTCGTTTACAGGATTCTTCTATTGATAGCGTGGTAGCTGATTTCTTTGATTGCGGGTATCAATCGACAAAATACTTAGTAAAAAAGGATGTAAAAAAATAGGATTCATTAATGGTAGTTTGGAAGTGATGCCTTATAGAGATCGTTATAAAGGGTATCGAAAAGCAATTAAAAAATATGGGTTAGAAGAATTTGTTCATAAAGAAACATTACCGACGACCAAATATTATGCTGATGGGTTTATGGGTACGAAAGAACTTCTTGAAAAACATCCGGATCTTGATTCAATTATGGTTGCAGTGGATATGCAGGCGATGGGGGCAATTCGTGCAATTAAAAAGAGTGGACGTAAAATACCTAATGATATACGACTTATTAGTCTGACAGGTCATTCGATTGATTCGATACTCGAGACGGCATTGACCTCCATGGAGATTCCTGCTATTGAGATGGGACATTATGCTACAGAAGTAATTATTAATTTAATTGAAAGTAGTGAAGAGACTAAGCGCCGGAGACAACATATCGTATTTGAATCAACACTAAGAGAAAGGGAGACCACGTAATAGGCCACCTAATAAGTTAACAACAACCTTGACAACCATTCTCTTTCTATGTTTTAATGCTCTTGTAATCAAATACCAAAAGACATAGAAAAGGAAAGTACTTTTTTGTAATGGCGTAGAGAGTCTCTGGATGGTGAAAAGAGATGCAGGCAGAAAAAGGAAAATGGCCTTGGAGTCACTTCTCTGACTAATTAAGAGGATTCGGGGACGCCCGTTACAGCGTCACAGTATGATTGTACTGGAGTGAGTTCTTCTTTTGAAGATAAAATTAAGGTGGTACCGCGAAGTGAAAGCTTTCGTCCTTTTTAGGATGAAGGCTTTTTTGTTTTATCTAAAAAGAAAGCTGACCGAGAAGTTGTCTAATCGATGATATGGGGGAAGAAAAATGAAAAAATTGGTTTCACTTGGTTTTACAGTAGGTCTGTTACTATTATTGGGTGGGTGTTATAGCGCTAGTTCATCTAGTAGTTCGACAAGCTCTGAAGCAAAAAAACAGGAAATTGCTATTAGTTTGCCAACACAATTATCAACATTGGATACCACGCAGACAACAGATAAAAATACATTTACGATCGCCCAACAAATTTTTGAAGGGCTATATCGCTTTGATGATGACAGTAACCCTGTGCCAGGCTTGGCAAAATCAGTAGCAATCAGTGATGATGGCAAGACATATACGTTTCAATTGCGCGATAATTTAAAATGGAGCAACGGTACCGTATTAACAGCTGCAGACTTTGTATTTGCATGGAAGCGATTAGTCGATCCAGCTACACAAGGGCCGAATGCCTACTTGTTAGATAGTGTGGTCAATAGTTATGATGTTCGGACAGCAGCAAAACCAGTGAGTGAATTGGGCATTTCAGCACCGGATGATCAGACTTTTGTCGTTAAATTGGCCCAAGCACAACCATCGTTTTTATCCGTGGTTTCGATTGCTTGGCTAGCTCCGCAAAATGAAGCATATGTGACAGAAGAAGGTGATGATTACGGTAAGACTAGTGAGAATTTGATTTATAGTGGTCCGTTTGCATTAGAGAACTGGAATCAAACAGGTGATAACTGGACTTTGGTGAAAAACAAAAATTATTACGATGCCAAAGAAGTAAAATTAGCAACTGTTCATGGTAGTACCGTCAAAGAAGAGAATACAGGAATTAATTTGTATCAAAGCGGGGAGATGGATTTAACACGAATTAGTGGTCAATATGTGCAACAATACAGCAGTGAAAAAGGGTTTGTCTCACACAATGATGTAGCCAACTACTTCTTAGACTTCAATAAAAAAGCGGGCACAGCACTAGCAAATGTCCATTTGCGCAAAGCGATTGCACTCGCAATCGACAAAACTTCGCTCGCCAATGATGTCTTAAATGACGGCTCAAAAGCATTAAATGGTCTGATTCCGGCAAATTTATATGCTAACCCGGATACGAAAGAAGACTTCCGAAACTATAGCGGTTCATACAATACTTATGACCTCACTGAAGCGAAGAAGGAATGGCAACAAGCCCAAGCTGATCTTGGCGACAGTGTAAAGGTAGACTTACTCGTATCTGATGATGACAATGGCAAGAAGATATCAGAATATATTCAATCGCAATTGCAAGATAATTTGTCTGGATTGACGATTACGATTACGCCACAACCAAAAAATAACGTTAATCAATCGCGTCGTGACAAAAACTATGAATTGTCACTTTCTGGTTGGATCGCAGGTAGTAGTGATTTGGATTCATATTTTAATTTATATAAAACAGGATCAGCGTATAATTATGGCGCCTATGATAATGATGAATATACGACCTTAGTCGAAAAAGCACGAACTACAGATGCGAATGACCCGGATAAACAATTTGCCGATTATAAACAAGCAGAAGCGATTCTTTTAGAGAAAGATGCAGCGCAAGTACCTTTATACCAAAGTGCCTCAAATTATTTAATCAATCCGAAAATTAAAGGAATTGCCTATCATTTGTATGGAGACTATTTCAATTTACGTGGAGCTTATGTAGAATAAGGATATCCGAACAGGTGAAAGGAAGCGAAATAATGGTTCATTCAATAACGGAACGATTTATCCGGTATGCCAAATTAGATACACGCTCTGATGCATCTTCACATACCGTACCAACGACGAGAGGTCAAATTGACTTTGCGGAATTATTAGAAGAAGAATTACCAGCATTCGGTGTCGAGTCAATCACCCACAATCGGGAAAATGGCTTTGTGACTGCAGTTTTAAAAGGTAACCCTGAAAAAACTGCAGTCGGTTTTATCGCTCATCTGGATACGGCAGACTTTGCCAGTGAGCATATCCAACCACAAGTACATGAAAATTACGACGGTCAAGATGTTGTATTAAACAAAGAGAAAGACATCGTGATGACCGTCGCTGAATTTCCTAATTTAACAGACTATGTCGGTCAGACACTCATCACGACAGATGGTACAACACTATTAGGTGTGGACGATAAAGCAGGCATTGTTGAAATATTGCATATGTTGGAACAAATCAAGCAATGGCCAAAAGAGCAGCGCGGGGATGTCTGGGTCGCATTTGGTCCGGATGAAGAGATTGGCCGTGGGGCAGATTTGTTTGATGCGGCTAATTTTCCGGTCGCCTATGCCTATACGATTGATAGTGGTCGCTTGGGGCATTTTGAATATGAGACATTCAATGCAGCTGAAGCCAAGCTTACAATCGAAGGCACGAGTGTTCATCCAGGGACTGCGTACGGTCGTTTAGTAAATGCATTGAAGATTGCTAATGCAATTGAGCAAAAATTACCAGCTGAAGATGTACCTGAACGCACGAGAGAACGAGAAGGATTTTACTTACTTAATCACTTGAATGGGTCAATTGGTCAAGCAGAAATGACCTATATTATTCGTGATCATGACCATGAGTTGTTCGAAGCGCGCAAGCAAGCCTTGTATACAATAGTAGAAGAAATCAATGCCACCCTAGATCGCCCAAGGATTGCGATAACCATGCATGACCAATATTACAATATGCGCGACATTATCGATAAAGACCCACGAGCAGTCGACGTCGCTCTAGAAGCGATTCGAGCGGTAGGCTTAGAACCGATTGTCTCTCCATTTCGTGGGGGAACAGACGGATCTAAGATATCGTATATGGGAATTCCGACACCAAATATTTTTACAGGTGGCGAAAACTTCCATGGACAATATGAGTTCGTCACCGAAGAAGCAATGCTAAAAGTCAGTGAAACACTGGTGAAAATTGTTGAATTGAGTGGGAGATAAAAATAGAGTGTGACAGATTTTTGTCACACTCTATTTTTTATCTTCGTTTGCTAATCCACTAATTTTTCTTTTGCTTTTTCAGGTAGGGCGCTGGCTTTGACTTCTTGATAGGACGTCACCCCTTTTTTATCATTATAGGTTACTTTTAAATAGGCCATCTTACGTAGTGGTTGCTCTTGGACTGTTGAAAAGGACAATTTCTTAGCTGATCCTTCATCATTATAACCAGTAAGCGAGTACTGGTAATCGACTAATGAGGTTCCTGATGCTGAAAAGACTTCTTTTTTTCCATCAGTCGTTACTTGAACATAATAGTCTTCGCCACTGAAAAAGTAGGCTTCTATTAATTTATAGCCACCAAAGGCAAGTAAGATTACTGCGAAAAAAGCAACCATGATTTTTTTAAACATCTCATTCACACTCCATTTATTTTCTAGATTAAGTATAGCGTGTAGGAATTTTTTTTTTGATGCATTTAGCTAAAAAAAGACGAACAAAATTGTTATATCCAACAAATGTTTAAACAGGTAAACAGGTAATAATTGGCTATTTCATTTGTGAAATATGAAACAACAATTGTGAAAGACTCACGTATCTCTTAAAAATCAGGTGATAACAAGGTGGTTATAGGATTCTTCTTTGTGATGAAATTCACTTTTATCGTGTAGTATTACACGAATTGTAAACCTTTGCAAACGTTGATATATTAATGTTATACTGAGTACAACAGATGGGTAATCTGTTAGGAAATACCCCAAAACCATAAAGATGATTGAGGAGGATTTTATGAAAGTTATCGTGATTGGATGCACACATGCTGGGACTTCGGCAGTGAAGACTATCTTGAGTGACCATCCGGAAGCAGAAGTAAAAGTATACGAAAGAAATGACAATGTGTCGTTCCTTTCTTGTGGGATTGCATTATATGTCGGCGGTGTTGTGAAGGATCCAGAAGGGTTATTTTATTCGAATCCACAAGAATTGACAGCAATGGGTGCGGATGTTCATATGGAGCATGATGTGACAGATGTCAATATTGCTAAGAAAGAAATCACCGTTCGTAATTTAAAGACGGATGAAAGTCATACAGAATCTTATGATAAATTAGTAATAACTACTGGCTCATGGCCAATTATTCCGCCAATTGATGGGTTGGATTTAGAGAATGTTCAATTATGTAAAAACTACAATCAAGCCCAAGAAATTTTTAAAAAGAAAGATGACAAAAAGAAAATTGTTGTCGTCGGTGGTGGCTACATCGGGATTGAGCTAGTCGAAGCGTTTGCTAATGAAGGTCGTGAAGTGACCTTATTAGATGGCTTAGATCGCATCTTGAATAAGTATCTTGATCCAGAGTTTACTGATATTTTGACAGATGAACTTGTCAATCACGGCGTCAATGTTCACTTAAATGAAATGGTAAAAGGCTTCTATGGTGAAGACGGCAAAGTATCGAAAGTAGTCACTTCAGCTGGTGAATATGAAGCGGACATGGTAATTATGTGTGTTGGCTTCCGACCAAATACTGAATTGGTGAAAGATCAAGTCGACATGCTGCCAAATGGTGCTATTTTAGTGGATAATTATATGCGAACAAGTGCGCCAGATGTCTTTGCTGCTGGTGATAGCTGTGCGGTGAATTATAATCCAAATGGTGGACATGCCTATATTCCATTAGCGACAAATGCAGTACGGATGGGCATGCTTGTCGGAAAAAATATCGCCGGTGAAACATTAAGCTACCGTGGAACCCAATCGACATCAGGCTTGCATTTGTTTGGCTACAATATTGGTTCGACAGGTGTCAATGATGCATCAGCGGGATTCTTCGGATTAGAGACACGTTCCGTTTACGTAGAAGATTTCTACCGTCCAGAGTTTATGCCGACGAATGAAAAACTATACATGAAGCTCGTTTATGAAGTGGGGACACATCGCATCGTTGGTGGACAAATTATGTCTAAATATGACTGTACCGCTTCAGCGAATACATTGTCTGTCTTTATTCAAGCGAAAATGACGATTGAAGACTTAGCTTTGACAGACTTCTTCTTCCAACCAGTATACGATCGTCCATGGAATTACTTGAATATTTTAGGACAAGCTGCGATGGCGCAAGAACAACAAATTGCAAAAGAAGGACCAGTGAACGCGTAAAAGGTTGGGTCAAACGAGTCTTTGACTATGACTAATTATGTGCTCAAGAAATTAGTGATTTAAGATTAGCTACTAAAAGCCAGAAAATCCAAAAGTTTGAGAATAACTTACGGATTTTCTGGCTTTTCGCTGAATCATTCTGTATCAGTCTTTTTTTTAATCTCTTTGGAACAAGTCACGGGTGTAGACTTTGTCTTTCACATCATTTAGTGCTTGGTCAAAACGATTGGCGATGATGCATTGGGTTTGCTCTTTGAATTTAGCTAGGTCATTTACAACAAGGCTACCAAAGAAAGTAGAGCCGTCTGGTAATGTTGGTTCATAGATAATCACCGTAGCACCTTTGGCTTTGATTCGTTTCATGATTCCTTGGATGCTGCTTTGACGGAAGTTGTCAGAGTTAGACTTCATGGTTAGGCGATAGACACCGATTACCACGTGTTTTTCGACGTTTGTATCGTAGGTGTTTTCTTCGTCGTAGCTATAGTAGTTTGCTTGATTCAAGACACGGTCGGCAATAAAGTCTTTACGGGTGCGATTGCTTTCGACAATCGCAGTAATCATTGTTTGTGGCACATCGTCATAGTTTGCCAATAATTGCTTCGTATCTTTTGGTAAGCAATAACCGCCATAGCCAAAGGATGGATTGTTGTAGTGTGTTCCGATACGTGGGTCTAGGCAAACGCCATCAATAATATCTTGCGTATTTAAGTCTTTCATTTCGGCATAGGTATCTAGTTCGTTGAAGTAAGATACGCGTAAAGCCAAATAGGTATTGGCAAATAACTTCACAGCTTCGGCTTCCGTACAACCGATGAGTAGTGTCGGAATGGCTTGCTTAATCGCACCTTGTTGCAAGAGCGCGGCAAAATTTTCTGCTACAACTTGGATGTCATGATCGCTTGGATCAGTCGAGACGATGATGCGACTTGGGTAAAGATTGTCATATAGTGCTTTAGATTCACGTAAAAATTCTGGGCTAAATAGAATTCGATTCGTTTGGTATTTTTGACGAACAGACTCCGTGTAGCCAACAGGAATCGTTGATTTAATGACCATAAAGGCATCTGGGTTTATTTTTAAAACTAGCTCAATCACCGTTTCGACCGCTGAAGTATCGAAAAAGTTGCGTTGGCTATCGTAATTGGTAGGGGCTGCAATCACTACGTAGTCTGCGTTTTTATAGGCTGATTCAGCATCGAGTGTCGCAGTTAAGTCTAACTCTTTGTCTGCTAAATATTCTTCCAAGTAATCATCTTGAATAGGTGATTTTTTTTGGTTAATTAAATCGACTTTTTCTTGGATGATATCGACCGCTGTGACATGGTTGTGTTGAGCCAATAGTACTGCGACAGAAAGGCCAACGTAACCAGTACCGGCAACAGCGATATTTAGCGGAGCGGGGCTTTTAATAGCATCATCTTTGTGGGCTAGAAAGACGCTCTCTGGTTCAAAGGCGAGGACTTGACCTAGTTTTTCTAACTGTGGAATTGAGGGGACAAAGGTTTCTTTTTCAATTCTCGAAATAAGGGCACGATTGATCTCAGTCTGATCTGCAAGGTCTTGTTGGGTTAATTGTAATTTTTTCCGCAATTCAAAAATCATGGTATAATCTATATGTGTAACGTTTGTTTTGTTATTTAAAATAACTTTTTAATAGAGGAGAGAGTATATGACAGTCGTAAGAAAAGCAGTGATTCCTGCGGCAGGCTTAGGAACTCGATTTTTGCCTGCAACCAAAGCAATTGCGAAAGAAATGTTGCCCATTGTGGACAAGCCAACGATTCAATTTATTGTAGAAGAAGCATTAGCATCTGGTATTGAAGATATTTTGATTGTCACAGGAAAGGGCAAACGACCAATCGAAGACCACTTTGATTCAAATTTCGAATTGGAACAAAACTTAGCATCAAAAGGCAAAACTGAGTTATTAAAGGTAGTAGAAGAAACGACCGGAATTAATTTGCATTTTATTCGTCAAAAACATCCGCTGGGACTAGGACATGCGGTCTTGCAAGCCAAAGCCTTTGTAGGTGATGAACCTTTTGTCGTTATGTTAGGCGATGATATTATGGAAGACAAAGTTCCTTTAACCAAGCAATTAATAGATAGCTATGATCAAACAACGGCCTCGACTTTAGCAGTGATGAAAGTACCGCATAAAGAAACAGGCAAATACGGCATTATCGATCCTGAAGCTGAAGTCCGAAACGGTCTATATAGTGTAAAACGCTTTGTAGAGAAGCCAAAACCTGCCCAAGCGCCTAGTGATTTAGCAATTATCGGTCGCTATTTGTTACGGCCAGAAATTTTTGAAATCTTAGAAAATCAACAACCTGGTGCTGGGGGAGAAATCCAATTAACTGATGCAATCGATCAGCTAAACAAAATTCAACGGGTGTTCGCTCATGAGTTTAAAGGCAAACGTTATGATGTGGGTGACAAATTGGGGATGTTAGAGGCTAATATCGAATTTGGTTTGCGACATCCAGATACCAAAAATGGCTTAAAAGCGTATCTGAAAAACCTGGCCAAAACACTGGATTAAGGAACAGCTGCCTCTTTGCAGGCAGTTGTTTTTTTAGTATAATTTTTTGGGGAATAAATAACTAATATAATTAAAATGGAGGAGGTTTGTTAGGGGGAAATTGTTTGGAGATATTGCTGTCGATTGGTCAATATGTGAACAGCCATATGGCCAGATACTTCAAACGAATTTGGAGTCAAAAGACATCTATAGTCAGCAAGCATACGCATGGAAAAGTTGGTTAAAACGTTTTGGGAAAAAAGAAGTAAATAATTGTCCGACGATCTTATCCATTGAAGGAAAGACAGGTTCGGGGAGAAGTTCATTTTTGGCTTCGATTCGAAAGACTGGTCCAATACTTGCTCCAGACCTTGCATTTTCGGCGATTGTTTCATTCAGTGAGTTAGATGAAATAAGTAGTAAAAAAGATGTGAGCGCAATACTTGCGGCTAGTATCCAAGGACTTACTATGGGGAAGGCTCTTTTGGAGGATAATCAATTGGTGAACTCTGGAATGAACCATACCAATCTTGATGAATGGGTGAGCACGTATTTAGCGCAAGTCAGTGGTGCCAATCCTATGAATAAGTATGTTATCCTCCTTGATGATTTTGATCATTTGTCGCTACCAGATCAAGTTGTCTGGTGGAAATGTATCAATGAATTAGCTATCTTACACGCTAATATTGCTGTTATAGTAACGATTGATCAGTGGCAACGAGTGAAGAACTTGGGATCCTTACCTCAAATTGTCTACCTTCCACAGCGCATTCTACTAACAAATAACAGTCAAATTCGAGTAAAGCCACTGCTAGAGCCAGCTATTCAGGCAAGTCATTTGTCCTGGTGGTATACTTTATTAAAGCGCAACTCATTTAATTATGAAGAAAATCCTACGTTGAATCAATTTTTACGTCAGAGTTTGATGGATTTGGCCTATACGCCACTGCTAGAAAAACAAGTGGCTTTATTTCAAACATTTAGTAAGTTAGATGAGGATGATTTAAAAAGTCGCCTGCAATTATTGAAACAATTAAATCACTTGCCTAGTGATAGTCATTCAAAAAACGGGATTCAAAAAAAGGCATACCACTATGTACGATCCTGGCAACCAATTATTCAAGAATTGAGCGAAAATTTCACTCTTGAAGAGCGAGAATAAATAGCGGACAAAAATGGATCTTTGATTTATTATTATTTTGATAGTTAGTCGTTTTTATTACTTAAAAGGAGGAAATTTACATGGAATTTAAAGAAGAAACAAGTCGCATTGTCCTTTTGGATGAAGGCAAAGAAATTGGCGAAATCACTTGGAGTACAGATGGTGGAGACGGATTGATCGTTGAGCATACGGGTGTCGATGGCACTTATCGAGGTCAAGGATTAGCAGGAAAATTAGTCGCAGAAGTAGTCGCCTATGCACGCCGCAACGATAAAAAAATTATTCCAGTTTGTTCCTACGCCAAAAAAGAATTCGAACGTACACCTGATTACGAGGATGTTTGGAAAAAATAAGTAGAGGGGGGGAGTGTGACAGAAAGTCACACTCCCTTAAACGTGACTAAACGGTGTTCAAAAGCAGATCTCTCGTCAATACGTCGAAAAGTTCCAAAAATTTGAAAAAACAATTTTAGGGATTTCCGAGCGTATTGCTCGGATCTAAACGCTTTTGTCACAACCTTTTTTAAGAATAGGTAAAACGTGATGGCTGTTCTTCGCACGGCGATTAGTGTAAGGTAGAATAAATATACTCTTAATGAAGGTGATCTATATGAAACAATTGATCAAGCAGCTCTTCTTTTTTCTCTTCTCACTTATAATAGCGGTGGGATTGATTCACTATTTAGCTTTACCTACGCTAATGAACTATTCGCGCTTGGCTCGGATGATTGAACGATTTGCCTATACGGAAGTAACATTAATGGTCTTTTTGTTCTTTAGTATTTGGTTTTTCTTTCTCCAATGGCAATACGGAAAGTTTTCGACAATCTATGTATATTTGGTTTATACGGTCTACTTATTTTTACTATTTATTGTTCTCTTTGCTAAGGCACAACGTTACCATTCGTATTCTTTTGATCCGTTTGACTTTCTACTATGGAACAAGCGGATTTTAATGGAAGCATTCTTAAATGTCATTTACTTTTTGCCATTAGGAGGGCTTTATGGAATGAAGGCCAAGCCGTGGGAATTTATTGTCTTATCTTTACTGACGATTTTAGGAATTGAAACCATTCAATATGTTTTTTATGTCGGAACATTTGCCATTAGTGACATTCTCCTTAATTTTATCGGCTGTACGATTGGGTATTTATTTGTGTGGAGAATCTTTACGCTACCAAAAACAAAAAAAAAGCTTTCTTAGAGTTTTTGCTCTAGGAAAGCTTTTTTTGTTGGAAAATCACCCATTTAATAGAAGCGATTACAAAATAAACGAAGAAATAATGAAATTTCGTTTCTCTTTTGTAATTTTATTAGTGAAATTTTGTTGTTTACGGAAATAGGTGGTGCTATAGTATAGGTATAATATTTAACGTATACCAAATAGAGAAAGGAGTCGGGAATTCATTGTATGGTTTTTCTTTTTATCTAAATGATGATGTAGACCAATTTTGTGATTCGTACTTAAGTAGTATGAGAGAAGTAGGATTTTCCGGTATTTTCACATCTTTACATATTCCAGAAGAGGATGCTTCAAAATATCGGCAAAGATTGGCTGATCTAGGCGTACTTGCTCGTAAATATCACTTCACTTTGATGGTAGACGTTTCATCAGGAGCCTTAGCAAAAGCTGGTTTTAATAAGAATCCAATCATGGAATTGTTGGCAATGGGAATTACTGGCTTGCGGATGGATGACGGGTTCTCTATGGAGACGGTCGCTGAATTTTCCCACCAACTTCAAATAGGGTTGAATGCGAGTACAATTACTGAAGAAGAAATCAAGCAGCTACATGAGTTTGCCGCAAATTTCTCTAATCTTTCAGCATGGCATAACTATTATCCACGACCCGAAACCGGACTAGAGCGTGAATGGTTTGTACGAAAAAACCAATGGCTTAAAGATAACGGCTTAAAAGTTCAAGCATTTATTTCCGGTGATGATGAGAAAAGAGGCCCTTTGAAAGTAGGTTTACCGACATTAGAGGAACATCGTCATCGATTACCATTAGCAGCTGCATTAGATTTGCAACAACTTGGAGTAGATTTTGTCTATATAGGAGACCCATCCTTATCTAAGAGAAGCCAAAGTCAATTTCAAGCTTGGGTGAAAAACAAGCGACTTCTTGTATTTTGTGAAAATATCAAGGAAATATATCGAGATATTGTTTTAAACGTTCATCATAATCGACCAGATGTAGCCCGGGATGTGGTTCGTAGTAGAGAAGCTCGGGGCCGTGTGACGAATCGTGTGCTCCCATTGCAATCTCTTGAAAGAAAACTAGGTAGTATTACAATTGATAATTATTTTTATGGCAGATACATGGGAGAACTACAATTATGCAAGGTTGATTTACCAATGGATTCTCGTGTCAATGTTATAGGAAATATTGTGCAAAAAGATTTATCATTACTACCTTTTATTGGTGCTAATATAGAATTTGAACTTATAGAAGAGGAAGTGAAACAATGAGTCAAAAAGTATCTATTGAAAATTTGACAACTGAACGTCAAAATCCTCAGACTTTGCATTTAGATGAATTATCTATTCATGAAGCGTGTCGACTAATGAATGAAGAAGATGCGCAAGTAGCTAAAGCAGTAGGAGAAGAGTTACCATCAATTGAAAAAGTAATCGAGAAAGTGATTGAAGCATTTCATAAAGGTGGTCGGTTGATTTATATAGGTGCAGGAACAAGTGGACGATTAGGGGTACTTGATGCAGCGGAATGTGTGCCGACTTTTGGTGTCGAACCAACCATGGTTGTAGGACTTATCGCTGGCGGGCAAAAAGCGATGTTGACAGCTGTTGAAGGTGCAGAAGATTCATTGGATTTAGCAGAGGAAGAGTTACGACAGATTCAATTAGCTAAAAACGATGTAGTAATTGGCATTGCGGCTAGTGGCCGTACGCCGTATGTGATTGGTGGGTTGCGATATGCGCAAGACGTGGGGGCAGTAACTTGTTCTTTATCTTGTAATAAGGAAGCATTGATTTCAAAAGAAGCGCAGTTGGCGATTGAAGTTGATTGTGGTCCAGAGTTTTTGACAGGGTCGACAAGACTAAAGGCAGGAACCGCTCAAAAATTGATTTTGAATATGATTTCAACGATTAGTATGATTGGTATTGGTAAGGTATATGGGAATTTGATGGTAGATGTTCAACCAACGAACCAAAAACTTGTGGAGAGAGCGAAGCGCATCATTATGTCAGCCACTGAAGTATCATATGAGATAGCCGAAGAATTCTACGAAAGAGCTGATCATAATGTAAAAGTAGCCATTGTTATGATTTTGACTGGTTCCAGTAGAAAAAAAGCACTTGAAAAACTGCAGGCAGCAGATGGCTTTATACGAAAAACCAACTAAAGTTAGGAGGAAATAAAATGACTGAAAAGACAGATATAAAAAAGATTGCGGCAGAGATTTTTGATGGTGCAGGTGGTATGGACAATGTAGAAAGTGTGGTCCACTGTATGACACGTGTCCGCATGTCGGTACGTGATGATACCAAAGTAAACAAAGAGAAGCTAAAAGCGATTCCTGGGGTTTTAGGTGTCGTGGATGATGAGCAATTGCAAGTGATTGTCGGACCAGGAAAGGTCAACAAAGTTGCCCAAGAGATGGTGTCGATGGCTGGTGTGAATTTAGGAGAAACGATACCTGTTCATGAGCAGCATGGTAAAGAAAAAGTCGAAGCTTTAGCTGCACAAAATAAAGCCGCCCAAAAAGCAAAACAAAAATCAACACCAATGAAACGATTCTTAAAGGATATTTCGAATATCTTTGTTCCAATGATTCCAGCCTTTGTTGGGTCAGGGTTAATTGCTGGCGTTGTGGCAGTAATGACTAATATGGTGACAGCAGGTTACTTAGATGGTGATACTTGGAATCAGTTAATAATGGTTTTAAGTATTATCAAAAATGGGATGTTTTCATATTTAGCAATCTATACAGGTGTAAATGCTGCTCAAGTATTTGGAGCTACGCCAACAGTGGGCGGAATTATTGGAGCTGTCATACTACTGACAGGGATGAATCCAGATCAGCCCATCAAGAATTTGTTTACGGGCGAAGCATTGTCAGCTAACCAAGGGGGAATTTTAGGTGTTATCTTCGCTGTATGGCTTTTGGCTCAGCTTGAAAAACGACTTCATCACGTGGTACCGGATTCGATTGATATTATTGTGACACCGACGATCAGTATATTGCTTATTGGATTAGCGGAAATCTACTTTATTATGCCATTAGCAGGATTTATTTCTGATAATATGGTCGGTGGTATTAACTGGGTATTAAATGTCGGCGGGGCATTTTCTGGCTTTGTTTTAGGAGCACTATTCTTGCCAATGGTCATGCTTGGATTGCACCAAATATTAACGCCAATTCATGTACAAATGATTACGGAAACAGGAAGTACGCTATTATTACCTATCCTAGCGATGGCTGGTGGCGGACAAGTCGGTGCTGCCATTGCTTTATGGGTTCGCCTGCGCAAGGATAGAAAATTAAGCGATATGATTAAAGGTGCTTTACCGGTTGGGATATTGGGTATTGGTGAGCCGTTAATATACGGGGTAACGTTGCCTTTAGGAAAACCATTTATCACTGCTTGTATTGGTGGTGGAATTGGCGGTGCGGTTATTGGATTAATTGGTGGTGTTGGAGCGATTGCAATCGGACCTTCTGGCGTACCGTTAATTTTTCTAATTGCTAATCACAAATGGTGGGGCTATGTCCTAGGGCTACTTGCTGCTTATCTAGGAGGATTTATCTTTACCTATTTCTTTGGTATTCCTAAAGATCGACTAGCTGCGATTCAAAATACAAATGCAGCTGCATCTGAAATCCCTGTACCTGCGACACCACTAAAGACGAATGCTGAAGAATCATTATATGCTGTTACAACCGGTCAAGCAAAGGATTTAACTGAGTCGATTGATCCAGTATTCTCACAAAAAATGATGGGCGACGGCTACTTTATCGTAGCGACATCAGGTGATATTTATGCCCCTGTATTTGGTACAGTTGCATCGATCTTCCCAACGAAACATGCGATTGGATTTCTATCTGACAAAGGCGTAGAGGTAATGCTTCATATGGGTGTTGATACTGTAAAACTTAATGGTGAACCATTTACGATTCAAGTGAAGGAAGGCGACAAGGTGACGCCTGAGACATTGGTCGCTACTGTTAATTTGACAGCTCTTAAAGAAGCAAATAAGGCAAATGAAATGCTAGTGATTGTAACCAATATGGAATCAATAAAAACAATTAGTTCATTTCATTCAAAAGAAGTATCGCCAAACGAAGAATTATTGAAAATTAGTTTGTAATAACTGTAGTTCGCAAGCGGATAAATTGGCTTGTGAACTACAACGTATTCATTAAAAATGGGAGTATGACGATAGTTCGTCATACTCCTCTTTTTAATGGTTTTTGTAGTCTTCCATTGTCTGTTTGCTTTCGCTGATTTGCTTGGTGTATTGCTGATTTTGACTGATATATAAATAAAATAAAGTATCTACTGTCAAAAACTGGGACAAAATAGAATTGGTAGCAGCGCTTCTATTTTCGGCTTCCATGGGACGGGCTGTTTGTAGGCCGACAGTGGCTAGCTCATGCAAGGGATTATTTCCCAGTTGGGTCAAGGTGAGAATAGGTAGCTGTCTTTTTTGAGCAATCTCAGCTAGATAAAGCAATTCGGGCGTTTTTCCTGAATTTGAAATAAGCCAGAGTAAGCTATGAGCTGGTGCGTTAATCACTTGCGGTAAAAACAAATGAATGTCTCGTTCATGAAAGACAAATTGACCGATACGAGACCATTTGTGCACAATATCTTGAGCGGTCAGAGCCGAAGCCCCTACTCCAAATGTCAAAATAGCAGGAGCCTGCTTTAATAGTGCAATTGCCTTTTCGAAGGCATCTTCATTTAAAATCGAGGCCGTCTCATTTAAGCTGATTTGAGCATTAGTGGTAATTTTTTCTTTAATTGATTGGAAGGATTCATTAGGCTGGACATCTGCATAGCTACTAGGAACCTCCTTACTCGATTGTAATTCAGAAGAGAGTTGGATTTTAAAATCCGTCAGACTTGTGTAGCCAATTTTTTTTGTAAAACGAACAACGGACGGTGCGCTGACGTTAGCTGCTTGTGCCAATTGTTTTGCAGTCATGTGAGAGGCTTGTTCTGGATTTTTTTCGACGTATTGAAAGATCTTTAACTCACCTGGAGAAAAAGAATGTTTAAAGCTATTCATACGTAAAAGGACACTCATGGCTATTCTCCTCATCTATTATTTTCATAAGTTCTGTTGTCATATAAACGTTTTCTTGTTCTTATAGTTATAACACAAATCAGCCTAAAGCACTATAATGACAAGTATAAGTCAATAAGTGACAGATGAATCAATCATGTAACTTTTTATAAAGAGAAACGAACGAAAACGTTAGTTATAGGAGATTGTCAAAAATTTGTATTACACTAACTTTGGATAAGTAATTACTCAGTGAGAAGTACTAGCAGAAAGGGACTATAACGATGAAGAAGAAAGTAATGTTAATATTTGGCACACGTCCTGAGGCAATTAAAATGGCACCAATTATCAAAGTATTGGAAGAAGATGAGCGCTTTGAGGCGCAAGTAGTAGTCACAGCGCAGCATCACGAGATGCTGGATCAAGTATTGTCTTTGTTTCAGATTGTACCTTACGAGGACTTAGATGAGTAACTATCCAATCAAATAAAGAGAGAAACTCAAAGTAGGAATGAGTTTCTCTTTTTTTATTGACCTAAAAGTATTTTTAGGTTATCCTAAAAATACTCAATTGAGAATATTTATCAGTTAGGAGTGAAGAAATTGATTCAAGTAACTAATCTATCCGTCGCATATGATGCGCAATCTACAGCTATTGAAAACGTATCATTAACAATCGCTGAGCCGATGATTATGGGAATTATTGGTCCGAATGGTGCGGGCAAGTCCACACTATTGAAGGCTACCTTAGCTCTATTACCTTCCAAGGGGACAGTCACGATTGCTGGAGAAGAAGCGAAAAAAGGGCGGAAGCATGTGGCATACGTGGAACAAAAAAGCCAAATCGATGCGACCTTCCCGATTACTGTGAGAGAGTGTGTCTCATTAGGTACATATAATAAAGTCGGTCTATTTCGTAAAGTCAAAAAACAGCATTGGCAGCAAGTCGATGAAGCATTGGCAAAGGTCGGGTTGGCAGAGTTTGCTAAACGGCAAATCAGTGAATTGTCAGGTGGACAGTTTCAGCGCGTGCTCATTGCGCGCTGTCTCGTACAGCATGCAGAGTACATTTTTTTAGATGAACCATTTGTTGGCATTGACTCAGTCAGTGAGAAAATTATTATAGATTTACTCCATGAGCTAAAGCAGCAGGGGAAAATTATTTTGATTGTCCATCATGATTTAAGTAAAGTACCTGATTATTTTGACCATGTCTTACTGATGAATAAAAAAATCGTCGCATTCGGTCCAACGGCAGAGACCTTTACGACCGCTAATCTTAGACGGGCATATGGCGAAATGGTAATGATTGGAGGAGAGGATGTATGACTAATTTTTTTCAAGGCTTACTAGAATTTCACTTCTTGCAAAATGCGCTCATTACAGCGATTGTCATCGGGGTCGTCTCAGGTGTGGTCGGTTGTTTTATTATTTTGCGAGGTATGTCGTTAATGGGAGATGCCATTTCGCATGCAGTTTTACCAGGAGTGGCCCTTTCATATATATTTGGAATCAATTTTTTTGTCGGTGCGATAGTCTTTGGGGTCATCGCATCCATCATGATTACATATATTAAGGGGAATAGTATCATCAAAGGTGACACGGCGATTGGTATCACGTTTAGTTCTTTTTTAGCACTCGGTGTCATCTTGATTGGGGTGGCGAATAGTTCGACTGATTTGTTCCACATTTTATTTGGTAATATTTTGGCAGTTCAAGATAGCGACAAGTGGGTGACAATTGCTGTCTCGGCTGTTGTGTTGGCGTTCGTGGTGCTCTTTTTTAAAGAATTATTGCTTACCTCTTTTGATCCAGTTATGGCGCAGGCGATGGGGATCAATGTGTCGTTTTTCCATTATTTACTGATGGTTCTACTCACGTTAGTATCCGTGACAGCGATGCAAAGTGTCGGTACGATATTGATTGTGGCAATGCTAATCACGCCTGCTGCCACGGCATATTTGTATGCGACTAGCTTGAAAATCATGCTAATGCTATCGGCGACAATCGGAGCTTGTTCTTCTGTCATTGGGCTATTTATCGGCTATAGCTTTAATGTCGCAGCCGGATCGAGTATTGTGTTAACAGCTGCTGCCTTTTTTGTCATTAGTTTTTTTATTTCACCTAAGCAACGTCAGCGGAAAAGGAGTGTCCAAGGATGAGAAAAAATTGGCTGCGAATCATCGGTGTCTTTTTCTTGCTAGTCATCAGTGGCTGTATGCAAAAGCAAAGTGAAGAGTCAGTTGATAAGCTACAAGTAGTCGCCACGAATTCAATCTTGGCCGATATCACTGCAACGATAGGTGGAGACAAAATTGCGCTACATAGCATAGTTCCTGTCGGCAAGGATCCGCATGAATACGAGCCGCTCGCAGATGACGTGCAGAAAGTGGCCAAAGCAGATGTCATTTTTTACAACGGGATCAACTTAGAGACTGGTGGCAACGGATGGTTCACCAAATTAATGACGAATGCCAATAAAGTGAAAAATCGAGATTATTTTGCGGCCAGTGACGGCATTGAAGTGATTTACTTATCTGGCGAAAAGATAGAAGGAAAAGAAGACCCGCATGCTTGGTTAAATTTAGAGAATGGCATCAATTACGCACAAGTCATTGCCAGACAGTTACAGAATAAGGATGCAGGCAATGCGGGCTACTACCAACAAAGGCTAGGTACCTATGTTGCTAAGTTACAAGAATTAGATGAACAGGCGAAGTCGATGTTTGCAAGCATTCCCGAGTCAAAAAAACTCATCGTCACCAGCGAAGGGAGCTTCAACTATTTTTCAAAAGCATATGGCGTTCCTTCTGCCTCAATCTGGCAAATCAATACGGAAGAAGAAGGCACACCTGGTCAACTGATTGACTTAATTCGAACCCTACGCCAAAGTGAGGTACCTGTATTATTTGTCGAAAGCAGTGTCAATGCACGTCCAATGCAGACGGTAGCTAGAGATACCGAATTACCAATCTATGCTGAATTATTTACGGATTCGATTGCGAAAAAAGGAGAAGAAGGCGACAGCTATTATGCGATGATGGAATGGAATCTTAGAAAGATTGCAGAAGGTTTGATGCAATAATGGTGAAAAAGAGCCTAATAGTTTTGTGTAGCTCTATCCGAAGAAAACCGTGAGACAGGAAGAGTTATAAAAAAACCAGAAAAACCAGAAGGCGTTTCTCAACCTTCTGGTTTTTTTGCTTAGAGCTAAGCGCGCTTGTCATAACCTCGATAAACGGTATGCCAAACGCAGCTCTCTTTTCAATAAGTCAAAAATTCTCAAAAATTTGAGGAGCAATTTTCGGAATTTCTGAGCTTATTGCTCGGAGCTAACCGCGCTTGTCATAACCTATTGTATACAAAAAAATCCGATAGGCGAGCCTATCGGACGGAATGACAGAATGAGTTAATTTGAGCGACCGACGATGACTTGGCCAGCATAACCAAAACCAACTTTGGTCGTAGATGGATCCAATTCCCAATCACGGTGACCAGTACCAGTAGCACTAATCATATTACGTTCAGTGTACCAAGCATTAATGACATCTGTTCCAGCGCTATAGTAAAAGGCTAAGACTTCACCGGCTGTACTCCAGTGGTTATTTGGAATCGTATAATTGCTTGCTAGAATTTGTTGGGCACGTTGCGTTGCGGCAGCAGCTAAGCTTGCGTCCCAACTTACTGGATTTAGGCCTTTTGAGGCGCGTAAAGCATTTAGTGCATTTAACGTGCTATCTGCTGAAGTCGTTGCTGTCGAACTTGAACTTTTTGCTGTTGTGTTCGAAGCGGTTGAATTCGTACTACTTGCAGTGGCAGTGATCGTTTTTGCTGTGCTTGTTGTCGTAGCAGCTGAAGTACTTGCAACAACTAATTTTTGATTGACATAGATGACATTGCTATTTGCTAAGCTATTCCATTGTGTCAATTGTGAAACAGATACGCCAAACGAGTTTGCAATTTTGGCAATCGTGTCACCAGACTGAACTGTATAGACGGTCTGACCATTTGTTGAGGTCGTTATTTTTGCAGCGGCAGTCGATGTTGCAGCGGTTGTGCTTGTTTTCGTTGTTGTCGAAGTAGCCGTACTTGTCGTTGTGGTGCTTGTTGATGTGGTAGCAGTTGACGCAGTGCCAGATACTTTTAATGTTTGATTCACATAAAGGACATTCACATTGCTCAAGTTATTTAACGATTGAATGTTCGCAACAGTTGTCCCTAACTGACTCGCAATCTTAGATAGCGTATCACCAGATTTTACTGTGTACGTACCAGTTGCAGTAGCGGTCGTGGTAGAGTTTGCTGCTGTTTGAGTTGTTTGTTGCGTCGTAGCAGTACTTGTAGCACCTTTGACTGATAAAGTTTGGCCGACAAGAATTAAGTTGACGTTACTTAAGCTATTCCAGCTTTTAATATCACTTACGGATACACCATATGCTGCCGCAATTTTTGCTACTGTATCACCAGATTTTACTGTGTACGTACCAGTTGCAGTAGCAGTCGTGGTAGAGTTTGCTGCTGTTTGAGTTGTTTTCGTTGTTTGTTGCGTCGTAGCAGTACTTGTAGCACCTTTGACTGATAAAGTTTGGCCGACAAGAATTAAGTTGACGTTACTTAAGCTATTCCAGCTTTTAATATCACTTACGGATACACCATATGCTGCCGCAATTTTTGCTACTGTATCACCAGATTTTACTGTGTACGTACCAGTTGTCGTGTTCGTTGTCGTAGAAACTGAAGTAGAGGTAGCTGTCGTAGAACTAGTGCCTCCCACTGTCAATGTCTGGCCGACAATAATTAAATTCGGATTTGAAATGCCATTTGTTTTTACAAGGTTCGCGACTGTCGTTTGGTACGTAGCTGCGATTTTATTTAGGGTATCCCCCACTTTTACAGTGTGCGTCGTTGTATTGATTGTCGCAGTCTGATTACTTGATGTTGTATCGTCAGCTTTTACGACTTGATTTTCAATTAGAAGTGAAACGCCTCCTAAAGTCGTCGCAGCTACTGTTGCAATAATTTTTTTATTCATTTAGTTTGTTCACTCCCTTTTTTTCTTAAGATAAACTTAAGCCTGAGCTTATTATAAACTGATTAAAGAAAGTGTGAACATTTTTTTTCCATTTGACTTATGATTGTAATCTATTTGAAATGTAATTTTGGTTATTTATTCTAAATTTGCTGTTTGTTTCTTTATTTTGAATAAAAGATGAAGAAAAAGCAAATTAACTTTCATTTTAGTAAGAGTTGGTGCCGTAGTTCTACAATTTTTTGTTGCAATGTCGTAATTTCTTCTGATGAAAAGAGAAAGTCTTCTTGATTGACGAGGATACTCGCGAGTGATTTACAGGAGAGATTCAGCTTTTCAGGTTGCAAGTATTTATGTTGGTTTTTAAAACCACACCACAAGGAGTCTGCCTCTTTTAAAAAATGGGCAGTAATGACGGCGCTACGAATATTCTTTTTTAAGGAATATTCTTTCTTGATTGTGGGTAGACTTAGTCCATTGAGTAGCTGTACCCGCGTGATGTATTTAGACTCTTGGATTTTTTGTATTTGATGGGCATTGATCCATGTTGTTCTTTTATCCTTAGCGGTACCAATCGGCATTAAGCTGTAATTCGAATCAGAAGCTGGGGTGTAATATTTTTGCATTCTTTCAAAGCCCTCAAATAATAAGCAAAAGCGTGAATAATCAAATTGAAACTGGCGCAACCAGTCGTTAACAACGTCAAGGGGTGAGCGACACATGAGTTGCCACTTGTCACAATAGACCACGATTGTATACATTTGCGAGGTTATTTCAACTGGGTACAATGCAAGTATTTCTTCAGATAATAGGAAAGGATTGTTCCGAAAGGGTAAAGAAAGTATTGGTTCGCTGGAAGAAAGGTCAGAATGATTGATAAACGAGTGAGCAAACTCAATCAAGCATTCTATCGTTAGTTCGGAAGATGGGTAAGCTAGGTTCAATGACACACACTCCTTTGATAAAATCACAATACATATTTAATATTCTATTTCCATTTTTAGCATAATTTACGTCAAAATGAAAGCGTAATCATAAAATTTGTCCAAATAAATAAAAATTGACGCCTAAAAGAAAACTCCTATTTTTCTATACTGGTCTTACCTCGAGGAATACGAATACAGGAGTCAAAATATGAAGGAGACAATTGCACCAGTAATAGTAGAAAAATATGAAGGGCTGATTCGTAAAGTCACGTATCGGTGTGGCGTATACAGTCACCATCACAACTTTGAAGATTATTTGCAAGAAGCACGCTGGCAACTCGTATTATTAGCAGTCGATTACACAGACATTCAATCATTTGAAGAGGCTTTTCCACTTTCTTATCTCTATAAGAAGCTTTATTGGTCGCTCATTGATTTTCAGCGGAAACAAAAAGAACGCGAAAATCTAGTGGATCTTGCAAAAGAAGGGCTAGAAGTACCAGCAAAGCTCGAAGCGCTGAATGAACTAGAAATTCAATTGGCGTTTCAAGAATTCTATACACAATTGGATGAGAAGGATCAAGAAAGGCTGACTGCTCTATTAGGCGGACGCCCGCTTTCCAGACAGATGAAATCGTACTATCGTCAAATTCTACGAGAAAAATTTAAACTTTTTTTCCAATCCTTTTGACATTTGCAAAAAAAATTTCGTTTATATAGGTGTAAGGCGCGCGGCTTACCAATCAAATAATGAAAAGAGGAAAAAACATGAAAGTACACAACAAAGGAACGATTCGAGTAGAATTGACCGATTTAGAGACACAAAGCACGATCAAACAAACATTTAGTAATGTCAAAGCAGATCAACCGGATGAAGCGGTGTTAGCATTAAGCGGTATCGTGGCATCATTGACCAAAGGCGCTGCCGAAGTAGCTGGCACATACCAAACAATCGAATACCAAATGCTTCAAGACTAATAAACCATAAAGGAGAAAACCAACATGAAAAAATTAACGATTGTCTTTTTAAATAGTGAAGGTGGCAAACACTCATGGGTGCCACAAACAGCCGCCGAAGATTTAACGAAAGAAGAAGTACGCAAAGCAGCCGAAGACTTAATCGCATTAAACTTGTTTGAGCGAAATGGCATTGCGCTTTATCAGCAAGTCAACTCAGCGAAATACGTCGAAACAATCGAAACACCATTGTTCTAAGACACTTGGCTGACCACACAGCATACTCGAAGACTGTGTGGTCAGTCTTTTTAGGAGGAAAAGCATGATTATCGATATCTCAGAGTGGCAAGACCCTGTCAAAATTGACTATCCGCTACTAGCCAAGCAAGTCAAAGGGGTCATTGTCCGAGTCCAATACGGGAAAAACTATGAGGATTTCGCCTACAAAAAGCATTTAGCACAATTTCAAGCATTGGGTATTCCGTGTGCTGTCTATGCTTGGGTGCGCGGCCATTCCATTCAAGAAATGAAAGAAGAAGCACGTACTTTTTACCAAAGAGCACATGCCTATCAGCCGGTCTTTTGGTGGCTAGATGTCGAAGAACAATCAATGGCTAATATGCGCCAAGGTTGCGAAGTCTATCGACAGACACTTAAAGCATGTGGGGTCCAAAAAGTAGGAGCCTATATTGCCAATCACCTGTACCAACAATTTCAACTAGATACAGATCCTTTCGATGCAATCTGGATACCAACGTATGGAAGAAATACCGGTACATTCGAAGGAACACTTCCGACCGCCACGAGAAATTATCAGCTCCATCAATACACATCCAACGGTCGTCTGAAAGGCTATGACGGTCCACTCGATCTCAATCGTCTAAACGGTGTGCCATTTGAACGATTATTTGGAAGTTCGATACCTATACAATCAGAGCAAAAGGGGGCATTAACCGTGCGTACATTTCAATTAGACTATCCTATATATTTACGAGCAAAACCAAGTGTGGCTAGTAATACCATCGCGCTCTTACCTAAGCAATCCAAAGTAGTGATTCAAAATATTCATTTTGCAGATGGCTACGTTTGGGGCGAGCAACCACGAGCGGATGGCACAAAAGGCTATCTTGCACTAGGAGACTTTAAAGGGTTTGGGAAATTACTCACATAACAAAGAGATTTAAACACGATTCAAAGCTAGATTTCACGAACTAGCTTTGAATCTTTTTTATACATTTTGTTATTTAATGTTGGTTTTCATTATTTATATAAAGTATTATTGTTGTCCAGATAACGTTGTGTTATCATTTTATATACAAAAGAAAATATTACTGAAAAAATCTTAAAAACCATTAAAATAGAGGTGACAGAAGGATGTTGCTTTTTTTAGAAGGCTATTTGAGAAAAAAGTTACAAGTGGCAGAGCGCTTGCATGTATACGGGGATGAATTTCCAAGAGAGGTAGTCACAAAAAAACTAAATATTTCAAATTCCACACTATCCCAATATTTAGCAGAGATTACTGAATTATACAATGAATACTATGAATCAGGAGATAGGTATAATTCATATTCACTTACGAAAGTAGCTGAAGAAATTATTTCAAGATCGAAGAAAATAGAAACGCTACGTTTGTTATTTTTATATCCGGGTAATGCAGCTTATTTTTATAAGAAAAAAATCAACACAAGCGATGCCTCTTTTGCACGCTTGATTGCTAATTTAAAAGAGGATTTAGAAAGTTTTCATATGACGATTATTGTAAGAAATGGCTATCGAATAATGGCAGAAGACGAGTTTCAGTTTAGCTTTTTATTTTCTTACATAGGGCTATCTTATTTTTGGTCAAGACATGAACTAGAAGAAGTACTGTATTCATTTGGTAAGGAACGTGAGATAAAGGAAATTATGAACTATGATTTTTCATCATATACATATGCTGATGACGCATTTGAAGTATATTTTTTTCAAACAGTTTGCCTGACTAATTGTTTATATCATTGCTATGATCAAAAACTAGATGAGAACGGACATCGCTATCGACCTCTTTCAGAGTTGTTTGAGCAATTCAACAGGGTAATGAGTCAAGTTAGTGAGCAAGTAGAAGAAAGAATCGGAATTGTTTTAGAAGCATGTTTTCCAGAAGAACAGTTGTCTAATACGACCAAAGAGGCAATTATTAAATTAGCGACTTGTGTCGGGTTTCAAATTAAGTTTTTCCCTTATAATGTTAATACTTTACCACTACGAATGAAGTTTTTTGACCTAAAATACCGAATTGCTTATCCAGAACGGACAGACAGTATTAATAATTTTATTTATCGCGCGTCAAAATTTGTGAGAGTCGACTTAATGAAACGTTATGAGATGGTTTTTCACTTTGTAGCAGATGATGACTTATTGGGATTTCAAAAGAAAAAGACAGTTCATTTATTCGTCTATTCTTCCGTGGGTATTCGTAGGACAAACTACATTTATCAACAAATGATTCCGTTACTTGGGTATTTCAATGAAGACAGTACTCTCAAAATATTTAACGATGAAAATAAATGCAAATTACCAGTTAATGCCTATATCGCAACGACTGATTTATTGGATGATATTCCAAAAGAAAAGCAATTTTTGATTAGTGATTTTGTGTCTTCCGTTGATTACTTATCTTTTCTGACATGGTTAAGAAAAAAATAAGTAATACCATTACTATCTGTCAATGGAGTAGACTGACTTGTATCAATTTTTAGAACGATCTATTTCTAGCACTACTTTCAACTATTATCTACCTGAAGTGCATCAGTTTTTTTGTCATGTTTCTTCAGATAGCTTGAAATACAATAGTGATTCATTGCTGAAGGTAACGTTACATTTCATGGGGGAGTCAGTTAAGAGCCAGTTGCTTTATGAGTTATTTTTATATCCTAGAAAAGATGCGAAATTCTATAAAGAAAGATTGTCGCTCTCAGATGCAACCTTTGCTAGATTGATTGCTCAATTAAAAGAAAATCTTAAACCATTTGATACATATATTGTCATTACAAATGGCTATCGAATAAGAGGAGACAATGAAGCGTATGTAGGTATCTTGTTTACTCAATTATTGACTTTTTTTAGATGGGATAGTCAGTTATTATATGATGAAGTTAGAAGTGCCGTGGGAACTCATGTGATGGATGATATTTTTTGCTTAGATTTTACAAATTATGTATTCACTAAAGATGACTATGAATCTAGATTTTTTCATACGGCTTGCTCGATTGGAATTTTAAGGCAATCGCAACGAGACTGCGCGAACCAAGGGATTAATTATCAACCATGTCAAGTGACAAAAGATAAAATCAGAACCTACTTTAAAAATGGTGTGCACCCCGTCAATAGGACAATGAAATAGTATAAGATTTTTTCATCGAACTACCCTGAGTTTTGGGGTAGTTTTTTTGATTTATTTTAAAAGCAACTGT
>ENA-OWZU01000059-OWZU01000059.1-human-gut-metagenome-genome-assembly--contig:-NODE-59-length-42782-cov-12.599480_pt1 | contig 42782 bp, 60 predicted proteins | sample MGYA00249263_ERZ652121 | MGnify/ENA primary metagenome ERZ652121 (study PRJEB26925, sample SAMN05827113) | human gut metagenome | biome: ENVO:2100002; feature: ENVO:00000062; material: ENVO:00002003... | reverse complement strand
CAGGCTCAAACACCACGATCGTCAACCTCGCCAGCGTAGAGTATGCCAAAGCCGTCCTGCCCCGCCTCACCACCGATGCCACGGTCGTCACGTGTCTCTTTGGCGAAGGCATCCGCAACGGCAAGCCCATCCAACGCTCGACCGCTAGCAAAAAGGCACGCGGTTCGATGGTCCGCTGGATGGCGGAAAACAAGGTCGAGGACGCCGCCGGTCTTACCGAGTTCAACCTTGGCTACCGCTATGTCCCCGAGTTCTCGTCCCCAGACAGCCTGACCTTCATCAACGAGCAGGCATTCTAGAAGCCTGTCGCTAGCGCAGAACTCCACCCTGGCATGCTTTCATGACATTCGGTAAACACTCCGCTATTCTGCTAGACCGTCGGCCTTTGCAATCCCGTTTGTCGAACCGTCCTGATAGACAATCTTGACGTGCTCGACCTCGGACACCGCAACACCCGACGGGGGCTCCAGGCGCCATTCCGTCAGCGCGATATCCATCGTCGTGGGCACATCCCCTTGATCTTTGAGCTTCACCGTCAACGTTTTGAACGTCGCATCATACGTCACGCGTTCGATTTCCTCACCAGGAATAGACCCACCACTCAGCTGCAACTGCACAAACTCATCGCACGGGTACCAATAATCGCCCGGAACGGCGAGCGTATTGGCATTACCGCCAGTACTCCTCACCGTCATAATCGGTAGGCTATCATCAGTCTCGAACTCCCATGCAGCGCCGCCACGACCGCCGAACGTCCAAATACAAAAGGCAATCACCAACACGGCAAGCACCGCAAAACCAATCGCGACAAGGCCATGGTGCGCACGGCCCTCCTCGGCCGATACATCCCATTGTGTCTCTCGATATAGATGCTTGTCTTCCATGTTCGCCTCCCCACGGGCACGCTCGTTGGCCCAATCGTACCCATTCAGGCTATACTTGAGCCCATGACATAAACGGGGAGCTTGCAGGACAAGACGGCAGGCTGAGACTGGGCGCGCCCGCCCTGACCCGCAAACCTGATATGGGTAATGCCAACGAAGGGAGCCGTGCCAATGAGCACACAGACCGAGCCCAAGCTCGTCACGCAAATCGACTTCGCCCGTGCCGGGCAGATCACGCCGCAGATGAAGGAAGTCGCCGAGCGCGAGCATCGCAACCCCGAGTACATCCGCGAGCGCGTGGCCGACGGCCGCATCGCCATTCCCGCCAACATCGTGCACATCAAAAAGGGCATGCGCGCCTTTGGCGTCGGTGAGGGCCTGTCCACCAAGGTCAACGTGAACTTGGGCATCTCGGGCGACAAGGCCGATGCCGCCGAGGAATGGAAGAAGGTTAAGATCGCCGAGGACTTTGGCGCCGACGCCATCATGGACCTCTCCAACTCGGGAAAGACGCGCCAGTTCCGCCAGCAGCTCATCGACGAGACACCGCTCATGGTGGGCACCGTCCCCATGTACGACGCCATCGGCTACATGGAAAAGCCGCTGGTCAAGCTCACCAAGGACGACCTGTTCGAAGTCGTGCGCGCGCATGCCGAGGACGGCGTGGACTTTATGACCATCCACTGCGGCATCAACAAGTCGGTCACCAAGACCTTTAAGGAAACCGGTCGCCTGATGAACATCGTCAGCCGCGGCGGCTCGCTGCTGTTTGGCTGGATGGAGGTCACCGGCAACGAAAACCCCTTCTACGAGTACTTCGACGAGCTGCTCGAAATCTGCCACGAGTACGACGTGACGATTTCGCTCGGCGACTCCTGCCGCCCGGGCTGCCTCTACGATTCCAACGACGCCACCGAGACCGCCGAGATGATTGAGCTCGGCAAGTTGTGCAAGCGCGCTTGGGCTGCCGGCGTCCAGGTTATGGTCGAGGGGCCGGGCCACATGGCGCTCGACGAGATCGCCGCCAACATGAAACTGCAGAAGCGCCTGTGCCACAACGCCCCGTTCTATGTGCTGGGGCCGCTGGTGACCGATATCGGCGTGGGTTACGACCACATCACCGCAGCCATCGGCGGCGCCATCTCCGCGAGCTCGGGTGCCGACTTTTTGTGCTACGTGACGCCGGCCGAGCACCTGTGCCTGCCCAACGCCCAGGACGTGCTCGACGGCCTCTTGGCCACCAAGATTGCCGCACACGCCGCCGACATCGCCAAAAAGGTGCCCCACGCTCGCGACATGGACGACAAGATGGGCCAGGCACGCCGCAAGCTCGACTGGGACGCCATGTGGAAGTGCGCGCTCGACCCGGTCACCGGCAAGAAGCGCTACGAGGAATCCCCCGCCGCCACCGAGGGCACCTGCACCATGTGCGGCAAGATGTGCGCCGTCCGCACCGTCAACAAGGTATTCGAAGGCACGACGATCGACCTCGGCATGGAAGACTAGCCTTATCGCCGCGATCGCCTATAGGCTCGCCGCAGCACCTGCCAATTGTTAACTTGTGAACATTTGCCTGCATTTGCGTAAAAATTGCATCTCGCGCCCGGGTTCGGCATATCGCCGGCCTGGGCATCTTTATAATGCGGGGTAAAAGACCCATTTGAATTCGACCGGACAAGGGAGCGAACATGGATCGCAGTAAGGTACCAGCCGTTCTATCCATCGCAGGATCCGATTCCAGCGGTGGCGCCGGCATTCAGGCAGACATCAAGACCATCACGGCGCACCGTCTGTATGCCGAGACAGCCATCACGGCCATCACAGCGCAAAACACCCTGGGCTTCACCGCCGTGCAGAATATCTCCCCGGATATTGTCGCGGCGCAAATCGATGCCGTTTTTGACGATATTCGACCCAGCGCCGTCAAAATCGGCATGGTTTCCTCTGCCGAGATTATCGAGGTTATCGCCGACCGCTTGAGTGCCTGGGACGCACAAAATATCGTCGTCGACCCCGTCATGGTCGCCACTTCGGGCGCTCGCCTCATTGCCGAGGATGCCGCTGAGGCGCTCACCCGCCGCCTGTTCCCGCTAGCGACGGTTATCACGCCCAATATTCCCGAGGCCATGGCCCTGCTCGACTACGAGGTTGACTCCGAGCGCACGCAGCAAAATGCTGCCATGCTCCTCACCCGCCGCTTTGGTTGCGCATCCCTCGTTAAGGGTGGGCATCTTGTCAACGAGGCCAACGATGTACTGGCCGAACCCGCGCCACTCGATGACGAGGGCAACCATCTGGGAGATCCACTCACCACGTGGTTCCGCCACAAGCGCATCGAGACCGACAACACGCACGGCACCGGCTGCACGCTTTCGTCCGCCATCGCCTGCGCGCTGGCTCAGGGCATGGATCTTGCCGACGCCGTCAACGCCGGCAAGGCCTACCTAACCGGCGCTCTCGCCGCCGGCTTTGACATGGGCAAAGGCTCCGACCCCGTCAACCATATGTGGCAGTACTGAGGCAGTTTGCCGCAGCTCGCTATTGATGCTGACCAACAGGAAAAATACGCTGACGGTGCCGCAACACGCTGACTGTACTTAGGGTTTTGCGCCCACTTGGGATATTCGAGGGATACGAAAAAGGGGCCGTGGCGACGAACCGCCACGGCCCCTTTTTGTTGTTATCGCCCGCTGTCGCTAGCGCCGGTTGATGCTCACGATGCAGAGCCCGATTGTCGCCACGGTGCCGCCAAAGAGCGCGCCGAGCACGAATGCCAACGCGATCATCGACGTGTTCCGTCAGACACGTAGCACTGCAGGCGATCAAGCGCATAGCCGTAGATGCCTGCATAATCATCGCCGCCATAAGTGGAGCCATCATCGCAGACCTCATCCCAGTAGCCAGCGTGGGCAACGTCCTGAGAGCGGTAATAGACCTGCTTGTAGTCACCGTTGGGCGTGATGTAGTACATCTGGACGCCGTCGATGGTCTGCCCCCACAGGCCCGCCATGCCATTTACGCTGTCGTTGTAGTTGGCAGACTGTACCCAGCCGAGCCAACCGCTCTCCTTGGTGTGGACGCGATAGCGAAGGGTGCCGCTGTCAACCCAAGCGATGAGCATGTCGTGGGAGCCGTAGGGCGCACCCGCGAAACCCTCGCTGTTGCTGTCATTGAAGTTGGTGACAGCATCATTCCATGCGCCGTAGCGATTGTGCAGCGCATAGTGGATGTTGACGCTCTTACCCGTAGACTTCGGGAACTTGGTACGGGTTGCAGAATAAGAGGGATGATACGTGCCGCCATTGCCATTGGTCGGCGCGATGGGAGCTACATAACCGCTGCCGAGATAGGCTGAGACCGCCTGCTTGAACTCCCACCAGCTCTTTCCGTACTTGGCGAAGTAGCCATTGGGATCGGTGTGGTCGGAACCACCCCAGCGCTGAGCAGCCTCGTAGTGGGAAAGCAGGCGCGAGGTATCCCAGCCATGTGTGCGGAGCTCATCGCCAGTCCACTTGACTGCTTCAGTCCACTGCTTTGCAAAATCGCTGGCATTGGTGGCGTGCGCCAGCTCGATACCGATTGTGGCGTAATTGCCATTACCAACATGCCAGCACAAACGGTTCTCGGGCACCGTGTTATACACGGTGGAACCGTCAAGCTCCATAACATGGTGCACGACATAGGTATCATTGCCGCTCCAGTAGCTCACGTGGTTGCGGGCACTGGCGCCCGGGTTAGCGGTCTCGTGAATTACGAGATAACTCGCATTGAGCCATCCATGTCCATTGCTGACATAGCTATCCACACTCTGGTAGGCCTCAGCGCCGCACGGGGCGGCAAGGGCAGCCACGAGGGCGAGGACAACGGCAAGGACGCTACGGAGCGGCAGCTTGCGCTTGGGCTCGGCACTAGTCTCCGTCATGCTCGCCTCCCGCCTTGAGTCGCGCGGCGTCCACGGCCTGCTCGGCTGCGGCGTAGATGGCCGCACTCGCGACCCCGCATACCGTGCCGATGGCGGCGACGGCCTGGTTGTCCGTGGCGATGCCGGCGACGCTGGTCGCGACGGAGCCCAAAAAGGCAGCCGTGCACAGCCAGAACTTTCGGCTTGTCACCTTGCGGATAATGTCTTCGGTAGTCATGATTCCTCCTATCTGTCGGATTCCTTGCTGTAGATCAGGTCGACTCGGTCGCAGATGTGGTCGACCTTTTGAGCCATGCCCTGGCTACGCGTCTGGCTGTGGACCAGGTCGGCGTGCAGCACGTCATTCGACGCGACGACCGACTCCATGAGGGTCTTCATCGCCTCCATGAGACTGTTGCTTCGCTCCATCTGCGCGGCGATTCGCCCTTCCATCTGCGAGCGCTCCCGATCTCGCTGCGCCCGCTCGTCCACTTCGGCCTGCTTTCGCTCCTCGCGCTTGAGGTCGATGTTCGCCTTGCGCTCGTTCTGGACCTTGTATTCGTCAAGAAATTGCCGCCCAAAATAGAAGGCGATCAGCACCAGCGCCGCGCCGCAAAGCCAGCCGGGTCCGTACGGCGCGAAGAGCTTGAGCACCTCCATCCGGCCTCCCTCCCGTTCTGCAGTGCGGCGGAGGCCCATCCCCCGCCACACTGCAGGTTCGGCCCCCCGTAACGCCGGCCTACGCCGCCGCCATCGTGCCGACGCACACGGCCAGCGGGCCCTGCGACAGGATCACGGCGCGGTCGGTGATGACGCACCCCGTGCAGGAGCGCACCATCGGGACCGTCACCACCGCGCCGTGCAGCATCACGTCGAGCGCCGTGTCGTGGACGCCCACGACCGTGCCGAACTCCATCGTCAGCCGCTTGCCGCCCGACGGCATCGCCGCCGCCAGCCGTGCCGCCGCGCTCTTGATCTCGGCTGCCGAATCGCTCATCGCTCGTACCTCCTCGCCGTGTGTTTTATGACGCAGCCGGCGTCGAGCGTCAGCGTCTGCTTCTGGATTGCCAGCTTGCCGACCACCCCGCCGGTCCTGTAGTTCATCGCCACCGCCATGCACGGCTCGACGGGCTTATACACGCTCTTGAACTCGTCCGTGCGCGTCACGGCGCGCTCGGTGGCGAGCAGCTCCGCCGCTTTGCGGTCCGCCGCCGCCTGCATGGCGTCCTGGGGCCAAGGTGTGGCGTTGCCTCCCTCCTCGACCTTGTCGGCGACGAAGATGGCCTCGCCGCCGTCGATGTAGCAGTAGCCCCAGCTGACCTTGTTGTGGTTCTCCGTGGCGTGATAGGTGTAGCTGACCTTCTGCCACTCGCCAGTCATGGTGAACCCCTTGGTCACCGGGCCAAGCACCCTCTCCTGATCCCAGAAGGACTGTATGATGCCCGTCGCGCCCTTGGTGCCCTTGACCCACACGCTCTGCGTGTAGTCCGTATCCTTCTTGACGCTCGGCCCCTCGTCCTGGCAGAAGCCGACGCGCCCGCCACTCGAGACGACCTTGATGCCGAAGAGCACGCCCACCTGCGGCGAGTCGGGAACGTAGACGGTCTGGATGCTGCCGTGCGAATCGCTCTGCCTGAAGCTCTTATCCGACTTCTTGCCGGTGCCGATGAGGGCGTTGGCGGCGCCCTCGACAAGGTTGGTGTCCTCGGTGTCCACGCCCGGAAGGCTGTCGTAGCTGTAGCTCTTTACGATTCGACGACCGACCGAGACGGTCGACAGGTCGGAGTCGGGCGAGTCGTCCACCGCCGTGCCGCGCACCGATGCGTCCTGCGTGCTGAAGTCCACGTGCACGACGTTGCAGACCTCGGCGCGATTGGTCGATTCGGTCATGTCCGACATGAAGCGCGCGTCCCTGCCCTCGGTGAACTCAGCCGAGATGGGCATGTCGGCGGGCTCGACGTAGCGCCTGTAGATCACGTTGCCCATTCGGTCGGTCGCCGGCGAGCGGAACCCGGCCGCCTTGAGGAGCAGGTCCACCGCGTCCAGCTTATTCTTGGCGTCGTTGTCCCTGCCCACGCCGAAAACCAAGGTGCTGCCCAGAAGGAGACTGCTGGGGTCGGCGTAGACGGTGAGGCCGACCGATTCGGCAATCTTGACGGCCTCATCAACCAGATTGCTGCCCGCAACGATCACGTACGGCCCGTCGAAGTCGTCGTCTTTGAGCCGCTTCAGGAGGCCGTAGGCATTGATCTGTCCCTCGCGGTAGGCACCGTCGATGTCCACCGAGTCCACCACGGGCATGAATGTTCCGAGGCACTCGCGCCTCTCGCTGCCGTCCGAGAAGGAGGCGTTGAGGTACACGCGCAGAAAGTCGTTGCCGACGTCGAACTTGTCGGCGAAGTCCAGGGATGCGGTCTCGTAGAGCGCCGTGTTCGCGTTGCGCTCTATGGAGCCGCCGTTCTCGATGTCGCGCACGAAGTCGAGCTCGAGCCCCGTCTCGCGCGAGACGCGCACGAAGTCGTAGGAGGCGTCAAACGGCCTCGTCCAGTTATCAGCCATTGGCGGGCTCCTCCCACGTCTCCCACGTCGGGTCGCACGAAGCCACCCACGCGCCATCGGAACGCTTCACGCCGCAGCTCAGGCGGGCGCGGAACCGCTCGCCGTGGAGGTCGCGCACCCAGAAACGTCCCGCGGTGTTCATGATCTCGAGGAATGACTTGTAGTCCTCCTCGTCGAGCAGCAGGAAGTCCATGCTGTCCTTGACGTCCCTCTCGTTGATGCCGTACGAGACGGGCAGCCCCTCCCCGCCGTCGGCGAAGTGCAGCATCTTGTACCCGTGCGTCACCTTGCGGCTCGAGCCCTTCTTGAGATAGCGCCCGAGCCACGACCTCTCAGCGCCGGCTCCCCAGTTGAGAGCCACCGCGCGGCTCGCCACGGTCGTCTTGACCCTCGTCGCCGTGCTCACGCCCGTCGCGGCGTAGGCGACCGCGACGTACTCGAACTCGCTGTTGAGCGGAGGCAGCGGGTCGCTCGCGCCCTCGCCCGCCGCAAGGTGAGAGCCGAGCTGCAGGGTCGAGCCGTCGGGCAGGACGCGCGACACGGTAAAGTGGGACGTCTCGGGCGTGTCGTCGCTGTCGGCCTTGCCTGGAAATACCGACAGCTGGCATCCCAGCCTCTCGTCGACGAAGATGTTTAGCGACGGTTTGGCTGGCGGTGCCCAGTCGGTCCGGAAAGCTCTCGAGGCGGTGACCGATAGCGACGATCCGGCCGTGACCGTGAGCATGACCCTGTACGGCGTGAAGTTGACGAAGGCGTGTTGCGCGTAGCCCAGGCGGAAGGAGCGCGCGTCCTTGTCCACAGCCCCGCTCCACAGAAGGTTGCCCCTGATGTCGCATAAAGACAGGTACTGTCGGCTGACGCCCGTCTCGTCGGCCACCTTCCACGTGAAGGTATGCGGCACCGCGCGCAAGGTTGCCCCGTCCGCAGCCGGGTCGGTGAAGAATGCCTGGGGCGCGTCCGCCACGGTATAGGCCGCCGCGCTCGACCACGCTCCCCAGTCTTCGTCGAGGCCCTTGGTGCGCACGCGCACGGTGTACATGCCCTTGGCATCCGTCGGCAACTTCAGGCTCGTAGCCGAGCCATCGACCGTCGTGGCAGTGGTGCCCGCAGGGGTCGTGATCTGCACCTCAGCGGAGGCCTGCGCCGAGCCGTCCGGATGGTTGGGCACCCATTCGAGTGTCGCGGTCGAACGGGTGGCATAAGCTGCCCTGACGCCCCTGATGGACGGTGCGAGCGGCGGGCATATAGTCGTGACCTCGTTTGACTCGGTCCAAGGTCCCTTAAGGCCGCTCTTGACCGCGCGGACGCGGTAGCGCACCGTTCCCGCCGGCGCCTCCTCGTCCTCCCAGGAGGCGTTTACGTCCGCATCGACCCACGTCTTGCGCCCGTCGGTCGTGAGCTGGAACTCCCAGCTGTCGACGAAAGCCGGCGCGTCGTGCCCCTTGAGCACGACCTTCGCCGCCTCCGCTTTGACGGCCTCGAGCATGCCGAGCGCCGTCGGCGTGGTGTAGATCGCCGGCGCGCTCACGCCGTAGTCCGACGTGCCGCCGGGGCCCGTCGCCTTGGCCGAGAAGATGTACATGCAGCCCGGCTCGAGGCCGTTGTAGGTGTGGCTCGTGGTATCCCAACTAACGGTGCCGACGTCGGTGAACTTCCCCGGGCCGTTCTTCACCACGCCGACGGTCACGGTCGACCAGGGGTAGTCGCCGTTCATGCCCGTGTAGTCGACGTCCCAGCTGACCTTCGCGCTGGTGTCGCTCAGGCGCTCCGCCCTGATGTTCTTCGGCGTGTGCGGCGTGTGGTAGGCGCGGCACGGAACCGTGACGGTGTTTGATGCGTTGGACGTTCCGTTGCCGAAGCCGCCCGTGACATTAATCTGGCCAGTGAAGGTATGGTTGTAGGCGTCGCCGTTGCCGCGCGCGAGCTCGACGTCGCGCGACGTGCACTGGACCCATACCCAGTCGCTGTTGTTCGTCGAGTAGACTGAGCCGTTCCACGAGCCGCCCGCCGACGAGCTGCCGTTTGCGTAGCAGTCGATGGCGTAGCGCGTGCCGTAGCCGTGCGTGACGCGGTAGGTCACGGTGGTGTCCGTGCGCCCAACCTCCGCCACGTCGACGTACGCGCACCAGCAGTACAGGCCGTAAGCGCCTCTGCCTTGAACCCAGTTTCCCTGCGCCATACTACGCGACCCCCATCGCCATGCTCTGCTCCACCGCCGCGACGAAGCTCCTGAAGGCGGAGGCCACGCGTCCGTCGACGCCCAGCAGGTCGCCGTCGAGGTAGAGGTTGTAAACGTTGCCGCCGCCCGCGATGCCCGCGGCTCCGCTGGCGGTCGCCCCGTATGCTCCGCCGCCGGTAACGCTCACACCGAACACGGCGGCCTTCTCGACGTTGCGCACCGCCGACCTCATGGACTTCACCGGCTCGTCCGCCGTGTCGTCGATGCCGAGGGCCGCGCCCTCCATGACGTAGCCGAAAATCTTGCGGAACACGCGCGAGGGGGAGTGGATACCCAGCAGGTTCTTGGCCGCGTCGATGGCGCCGCCAACCACGCCGGTAATCTTGCTCACGACCACGCCAGCCGCGCCGCTGATTCCGTTTGCGATGCCCTGCACGATCTGCGAGCCGATGGAGGCCATGCGGCCCGTGATGGAGGACAGGGCGCCCATGATGGAACTGCCGATACTCGAGGCCGCCGAGGTCACGAAGCCGACCGCGCCGCGGATGGCGGAACCCAAGCTGCTGATTCCGTTGCGGCCGATGCTCGCCAGGGTGGACGGCAGGTTCTGGATTGCGCCGCGGATAGCGGACACGATATTGGTGCCGCACGAGCTGACGAAACCGACCATGCCGGTGATGCCGTTGCCCAGGAACGTGATGGCGTTCCTGCCTAGGCTCAGCCAGTCGAGCGCCGACCAAGCCGAGACGAAAGCCGAGAAGATGGCCGGGATGTTGGCGATGAGCGTCGGTATCGCCTGCACAATGCCAAGTGCCAGCGTCACGATTGCCTGGATGCCGGCACCGAGCAGTATCGGCGCGTTGTCGTTGATCGCGCTGGCGAGGTTCTGCACGATGACCGGGGCCTGCTCGATGAGCGTCGGCAGGCTGTCGGCGATACCCTGCGCCAAGCCGACGATGAGGTTCGCCGCGCCCTCTGCCAGAACGCCCGCGTTCTCGGCTATGGACTCGGAGAGGCCGGTGAGAATCTGCAGGCCGCTCTCCGTGATGGAGGGCAGGTTCTCGGACAGGTAGCCGCCGAGCGACGTCATGAGCGACGCCGCCGTCTCGGAGAGGAACGACAGCCCCATCTCGATTCCCTCGGCGAGCCTGGGAACGACCTCGCCGCCCACGTCGGCGAAGCCCTCGGCGATGCCGGGCAGCGATGAGGTGATGTTCTCCTGCAGCGTGGAAAGGTCGCCCTCGAGCAGCGTCAGCCCGTAGACCATGGCGAGGTGCAGCGACTCCAACGGGTTGTCCCCAGCCGCCCAGATCTCGCCAAGGCCCTTGAAGCGCTCGCCGATCTCGTCCACGCCGTCCGACACGGCGGAGAGGATGTCGCCCATGAGCCCGGGCACGGCTGCCGCCGCGCTGTCGAGTGCCTGCGTGAAGATGCTGACGAACGCCTGACCGAGCACGGGCCCGACCGACGTGACAAGGCCCGGCAGCTGCGACAGCGCCGTGCCGACGATGGTCGCAACGCGCGGGATGACGTTCGAAGCCGCCGTCTCGACCGACTCGACCAGCTCCTCGGTGAGCTTGCCCATGTCGGCGTCGTCCTTGCCCAGCTCGGTCAGCCAGTTCTCCCAGGCGGCCTTCGCCATGTTGCAGGAGCCCTCGATGGTCGTCGCGGCCTCGCGCGAGGTCGTGCCGGCGATCTGCATCTGCTCCTGCATCGTGTGGATGGCGAGCACGATGTTGTCGAAGGACAGACTCGACTCGTCCACGGCGGAGTTGACGGCATGCGCGTCCTTGATGAGGCGCTGCATCTCCTCCTTGGTGCCGCCGTAGCCCAACTTGAGGTTGTCCAACATCGTGTAATTTTGTTTCGCAAAGCCCTGGTACGCGTTCTGGAGGTCCTCCATCGCCGTGCCGAAGGTGTTGGCGTTGTCGCTCATGTCGACCATTGCCGTGTTGGCGTACTTCGCGGCCTTTACCGTGTCGCCGCCCAGTGAGGAAACGAGCGAGGCCGAGAAACCCGTCACCTGTTCCATGTATTGGTTGGCGCTAATGCCGGCCGTCTTGTAGGCTGCGTCGGCGTTTGCGAGCACCGTGGTCTGCGCCTGCTCGAGCTGCTGCCACTTGCCGGAGCACTGCTCGACGGTCTGCCCCGTGAGCGCGGCGTACTCGTCGAGCGACTTGCCCATGTTGCCGAAAATCTTCTGAATGCCGCCGACGTTCTGCTCGTACGCGGCGTAGGCCTGCGTGCTCGCCACGCCGATGGCGGCGACGCCCGCGCCGACGGCGGCGACGCCAACGCCGATAGCCTTGGCCGCTGCCATGCCTGCACTTCCCAGCGTGCCCACGACCTTCGAGGCCACGCCCTCGGCCTTGCCGCTGGCCTCGTCCTTGAGGCCGACCTTAATCATCAGGTCGAGAAGGTTCACCTAGACCACCTTCAATCCCATCCGCTCGATGATGTCTGCGGCGATCTCGTCGCCGCCGCGCGTGTCCTCCGCCTCGGACCCATCGCCCGCACCGCCGTTGACGATGCTCAGGAAGGGCTCCTTGAGCCACTTCCCCTGCGCCATGAGGCGCACCGACTCGCTCAGGTACACGCGGAACGCCTCCCGCTCGTCCCGCTCGCGCCACCGCGCGACCATGTACCTACAGAAAGGGCGAGCACGCCGTGGCCCGACGTACTCGCCCAGACAGAGCCATATGTGAGATGGGTCCTCGGCGGCTATCCAAAAAAAGGAGCCAAGATGTCCTTGATGCCGTCGATGCCGTCGATGGCATCCTTGATGTCGTTCACCCACTTCTTGACGGTGAAGTCGGCCTTGTACTCCTCGAGCGTCTGGCCGTCGAGTGCGGCGAGCAGCTTGTAGCTGATCTCGCCGCCCTGGCGCAGCACGTCGGGTAGAAGCCCCGCCACCATGTCCACGGCGAGGCCATTGACCTCGGCGGTGGCGGCTGCCTTCGCGGCCTCGGGGTCGCCCTTCGCCTTGGCGGTCGCCTTGGCCTTGGCCTTGGCGGAATCGGAGCGGAACTTGGCGTAGGAGGCCTTTGCCTTTGCGCCGAGTTCGCCGTTCATGACGTCCTCTGCCACGTCCGCTAACAGGCACATGGCGTTCTGGAACTCGTCGGCGTTAAGGTTGTCCAGCTTCATGGTTAGGCTCCAATCTCCTGTTTGATATACAGCTCGTAGGGCACGATCTCGGGGTTCTTGATTGAGTAGTGGCCCGTGAACTCGAACGCGAACTGGCCCTTGGCCTTGTTCTGCGTCGTGATTTGCAGACCGCCCGTGTTGAGCGCGTTGATGAGGCGGATGGCGATATAGCCGTTGCCGTTCTCGCCCGAGTAATCGCCGATGAGCCAGATGTCGGCGAAGTCGGCCTCCGAGAGCGCGGAGCGCGGGACGATCTTCCCCTCGGTCTCGTCGGCTGCGGCTGCGAGCTTCTTGCCGAGCGCGGTGTTCAGCGTCACGAAGGTGCCGCTCAGCTTGGCCTCGATGCTGTCGATGCGCTTGAGCTCCATCGTGTTTGCTGGGCAGTTGTCGATGTCCTCGCCGTAGTCGATGAAGTTGGGCGTGGCAGCGAAGCTGGTTCCGCCGCTCGTCGCGCCCATCAGCTCGGACTCCGCGACCTCGGCGGTCTTGGGGTTGAAATTCGTGGCGAGAAGGCCCGCGTTGATGACGATCTCCTTGAACGTGTTCTCGGGGATGCGCGTGAACTTAGACATATGACCTCCTAGTAGCTGGTCATGTACTCAATGGTCAGGTTGATGATTCGGCGCTTCACGGCGTTGTCCTCGTCGGCCATGGCGTTGCAAAACGGCTCGCCCTGCATCACCCACATGCCGCCGCCGTCGCACGGCAGCAGCACGCCGGAGAGCCCGAGCGCACGGGCGACCTCCTCGACCTTGGCGTTTGGCGCGGCCTCGGACGAGGTCCGGTACCAGAGGTTCACCTCGGAGTTGCACTGCGTGCCGAACGCCGCGGTCGGAAGGTCGTAGGTGATGTAGGGCATCTTCGCCTCGCCCGGCACAGCCGAGTCGCGGTACACGGGAAGGCCGAAGCCCTCGAGCCACGCCTGCAGCGCAGCCGCCTTAGTCGCCATCCGGCACCTCCCACTCCTCCGCGCTGCACTGGCCGAAGCTGAACGACGCGCAGCACGGCGCGGCCCCGTCGTCCGCGTTCGACGTGCAGCGGAATACCTGCCCGTCGAACGCACGCTGGAAGAGGTCGCCGTACCGCAGCGGCTCGTCGGTGGTCACGGTGTAGACGTTCCTCACGCCGTCGTGCTCCGCGATGCGCGAGGCCGTCGAGCTGTCGCGCACGATCGCCGCCGTGAAGCCGTCGCCGACAGCCAAAACGGTCTTGAGGCCGCCCTCGCCGTCAGGCTCGGTCTTTGCGACGAGCCTCGCGCACGCCACCGCCATGCGCTCGTACAGGCGGCTCACAGCTTTCTCCAAGGGTCGAGACGCGCCTTGAACTGCTGTCGCCACGTGATGGGCGAGCCGTCGCCGCCGACGCGCGTGTAGCTGTAGCCGCCGAAGCTCTCGGATGCGTACGGGCTGTCCAGCTCCTTGACGTGCTCGGTCTGCCACGCTGCGATCTCGTCAGCGAGGTCGACCACGGCCTGCGGAATGGCGAGCGCCCAGACGGTGCCGACGAACTCCTCGTCCGTGAGGCCGTTGTAGGGCCATGAGTGCAACCCGTCGTTGAACGTCGAGCCCGTGATGCGGATGTACTGGCCCTCCTTGAGGTCGAGCCCCGCGGGCGGCACGAGGCGGCCGTCCTCGATGCGGACGCGCCCCGTGCGCTTGTCAGCGACGAACCAGTTGCGCAGCGACAGAAGCACCTGCTCGAGCATCTCTGCGCCTATCGCTTATCGGTGATGACGGCGGCGAGCTCGGGGCTGAGGGTCTTGACGCCGCAGAGCATGTCGATGGAGACGGTGTCGGTCTTGGTCTTCTGGTCGTAGCCCTGCACGACGCGCAGACCGAAGCCGTCGTAGGAGGTGGAGAACGCCTTGGGGGCGCCGAGCGGCATCTCGAGCTGGCGGGTCACGAGCGCGAAGGCGTTCTTGTGGAACGCGATGGACGGCGTGTAGTTGGCCGTCTCTGCCGTGGTCTTCTGCACATTCTGGTCGCAGTAGAAGTCGAGGCCGTACTTACGGCCAAGCGATGCCTCCTTGAGGGCGGTGCCGTTGTCGCCGACGGCGGACGCGTTGGTGAACGCCTCGGTGTTGAGCAGGTCGGCCTCGGCCTGGGAGCCGTAGACGAAGCGGCGCTCCGTGGAGGGCGCCTTGGCGTCCACGAGGAACTTACGGGCGGCGATGATGTCTGCCACGGCGATGGCGCCCTTGGTGTGGTCGACGCGGTTCGTGACGTCCTTCTCGAGCGCGAGCAGGTAGCCGTCGATCTTGTCGGCGAAGGCCTGCATCGCCGGAACGAGGAACTGCGCGGAGAAGTCGACGATGCCCATCGTCAGCTCCTTGGACGTGACGGCGAACGTCACGTCGAGCAGCTTGTCCATCTTGACGGGGACCTTGCCCTCCGTGGCGTCCTGCACCTCGACCTCGGTGGTGAACTCCTTGGCCTCGAAGGTGGCGGGCTTGCGGACGGTGATGGTGTCGCCCACGCCGGCGACGAACTCGGAGGAGTAGTCGCGGTGGACGAGGTTGGCCATGACGGCGTTGGTGCGCAGAACGTCCAGCGCCTCGTTGGCGATGATGTTGGGTGTAAGGATGGTGTTCGACATAGAAACTCCTTAGCCTCTCTGCTCCGCCTTGTACTTCATGTACTCGGCGGTGCTCATTTCATTGATGTCCTTGCCGCCCTCGCCCTTGGGGGCGTGGGCCACGTCGGCACCCTTGACGGTCGTGGTTGCGATGAAGTCGGCCCAGTCGGCCTTGATGCCCTCGGTCAGCTTGTCCGCGTCCTCGATAGCGCCGTCCTTGACGGTCACGCCCTCGAGGTCGGAGACCTTGAGAACGGTGTCGATGCGCTTCGGGTCAACACCCGCCGACTCGAGCAGCTGTCGGTACAGGCCGCGCTTCTCTGCTGCTGCCTTTTCCCCAGCGACCTCGGCCTTGTAGTCGTCGAGCTCCTTGCACTTGGCCTTGTACTTTTCCTCGTACTCGCCCGCGCCTTCGCCCTTGGCCTTGAGTACGTCCAGCTCCTTCTTGTAGCCGTCCGCCTTGCCAGCGGCCTCCTTGAACTCGTCGCGCTGTGCCTTGAGCGCGTTCACGCTCTCGGCATGCTCGTCGATGATCTGGTCGATCTTCTCGTCCTCGATGCCCATTGCCTTGAGCATCTTTCGCGTAAGTGCCAACAGAATCTCCCTTGCTTCAGAATGGGCGGGTTCCCACCTATTGCCTCGGCGGGGCCCGCGCCGCAATACCTCGCGGCAAGGGTGAGTATCCAAACGGAGTAACGCGGCCCTACGCGCCACTCCTCAGGTGCTTCTCGAGAATCGCCCGGTACGTGTCTCCGTGGCCCGTCGCCGCCTTGCGCAGGAAGTGCTTGCCCTTCATGTGGGAGGTCCCCTCCTCGACGTACGGCGCGTACTCGACGTTGGTGCCGATGAAGCAGTCGTAGCCTTTGAGGAGGTGCGTGACGGAGTTGCGCAGCCTGCCCGTGTCGACCGGGCACGTCGCCTTGGCGTAGCCCTCCGCGACGAGGCCTATCTCCTCCAGGCCCGTTTTATAGGCGCGCAGGAGGGCCTTCTCGACCTGCTCGATGTTGTTCTGCCGTATCTCGATGCACTCGGCGGTATCCAGCTTCGCGGCGTTTACGATCTCCTCGGTGATGAGGGTGCCGTGCCGGCCGTGGTCGCCGACGCCGCCGACGAGCCCGTAAGCCATCAGTCGAGCACCTCGCAGCCGTAGCCAACGCGCCCGTCGACGTCCGCCTCGATGGCCTCGATGGCTTGCACCGGAACGCCCTCGCACCCGAGCGTGCAGCCGTCGTCGGGCTCGACCTCGTCGCCGCGCTGCGTGCAGATGTAGGTATCCGGGAACGTGAAGCCGAAGCCCAGCTTTACGGCGCAGTCGCCGCAGTTCGCACAAGTGAATAGCTCTTTCATGCCTGCCCCAATCTCTCTGCGGGCAGTGTCACGGCACGGTCACGCGGCATGAAAAAAGCCCCGCCGTGGCGGGGCCTGTTGGCTAGTTATTTAGTTCGCTTTCGAATATCTCGACTATATCGGCTTCAAGAGCATCCTCGAACTTATTCGGGCCAAACAGCTCGTAGTACTCCCTACGATTCTCGTCGTCGTATTTGGCCTCTTTAAGCCATAGCTCCTGAACGGCTTTAGGCTTGGAATCGAGAACGTGACCTATAGCGTCGACGTCGTCTCTTCCGTCGAGATAGCTAACGGCTTCGTTGAGTATGTCATTCATGATGCTCAATCTTGAAACCGAACCTCTCCTCAATCGCCCGAAACAGCCTGTCCTCGTTGCCGCCGTAAAGCCTTTGGATTCTAAGGTACTTCACCTCATCGACATTATAGGACGCATCCGGCTCGGAAACCTTCTCGAACGTGTAGATACTTCCATCGTGAGCTGCGATTATCCCCATCTCGCAGCCCTTGCCGCCGACCGCCAAAAGGTCAGTCGCGCTAGGGATGCCAGAGGCCGGGTGGTTGTGGAGCAGCACTACGCGCCGACCGTCCCCGATTGCCGCCTCGACCTTCTTGCCGAACTTCGCCGGAGGGACCACGGTGCTGCCGATGGTCGAGTTAACGCAGCTCGTGATTGTCTTGCCCGTTGACAAGTCGATGGCGTAAAGGTCCTCGCCGTTTGTGCCCCCTCGGTGGCTGAGGATGCGTCTTATGCTCGCATGTACGCCGTCCGCGGCATCTTTGCCGACGGCTTTAGACACCTTTGCCCTGTAGTCCCTGCTCGCGATCTTCCCCATATCCACCGCGAACTCCATTGAGTGCTCTACCGGCTTAGCTCTCGATTTCCCGCCGCCCTCGTAGACCGTGCCGAGCGCCGAGTCCAGCACCTTTTGCTGGTCGCCCGCCGACATTTTCCTAAACCCGCTCGACGGTATGCCGTAGTCCTCAAGCTGCCGCGAGAGCCGCTTTCGCGCCTCGGTCTTGGACACGCCCGCCGTATCCAGCTTGCGCTTGGTTCCAGGCATTTCCATGAACTCTGAGATGGTGCGGTTCGCGGGCTTGGTGCCGTTGACGGCGGGCTTGCCCGCCTTCCATTCCTCGTAGGTCATGCCCTCGGGCAGGCGGCTGAAACGCTCGCCGTCGAGCACGTCAAGCCCGTCGCAGCACGCCACCAGTGTGCATCGGCAGTTGCACGTCTCGGCATACGGCGCCTCGGGGTCGCCCGGGTAGCGACACCCGTTGCTGAACTTCTCGCCGACCTCGACCTTCTCGCGGTCAATCTTCCTGTGGCTCGAGCGCGTGCGCAGGTCGAGCGTCGCCACCCATTCCTGCTGCACCTTGATACCGAGCCCCTTGGCCCTCTTGTAGCTGTCGACGCGCCCGGCGTTCTCCGCCGCCGTCGTCGAGGTCCGCGCCAAGCGCACCGCCGCCGCGCGGTTGGACCCCGCCACGTCCTGGATGCGCTTCGCGATCTTGGGTATCGACTCGCCGAGCAGCACGCCCTGCGTGATCTGGTTGGCTATAAGCCGGCGGTTCCACGCCACGTCCTTGGCGACGTTGACGGACGGCTTTGGCAGGTAGCTGTCGTGGTCGGTGAGCAGCCTCTGGACGGTTGACGCGTCCTGTAGTGCGTAGGCCGTGTCAACGCCCACGGCGCTCTCGACCTGCCACGTGCCGTAGTTGTAGTTCTCGGCGTAGACCTCGGGCAGCCTGCCCTCGATGGCGGCGGCTGCGACGACGTTCGCGTGCGTCATGGCCTCGGCGCACTGCTTGAGGACGATTCGGTAGCGCCTGCCCGCCGCTATCTTCCCGCTTCGCCAAGACCTGTATTGCGCCTTGGTGATCTCGCCGGCCTCAAGCCGCTCGCGCATCTTCTCGTCGTCGGCCTCGAACTGCGCCAGATAGCGCTTGAGGTCGGCGTAGGCCGTCTTGCTCGCCTCGCCGTACACTCCCGCCACCTCGCGCTCGAACGCCCGAATCTCGGCGTCTGAGAACCCGTGAGCGCTATCCTTCGCCATGCGCCGCCTCCAATCGTCGGCACGCATGGTCGCCCGCGCATAACGGAAAAGGGCCCCGACCGAAGCCGGGGCCCTTCCCTACTCGCCGTCTGCCTCTAGCATCTGGCGTACCTCGTCGCGCCAGCGCTCGGGAACGCTCTCGAGCGTGCGCTTGCCGCTTTTCACGGCGCGGTAGTAGATCTTCGCCAAGCTACTCACCTCCAACGATGTCGCCGAGTTCGAGAAGGGCCGCCTGCGAGTCGGCGACCTGCTGCTGGAGCGATGCGATCTGCTCCTCCACGCTCATGCCGTCCGCCTCGTGTGCCGCCCAGACGGTGTCAAAGTCGGCCTTTGCGCCATCGACCGTCAGCTCGCCCGTCGGGTCGGTGAAGTGCAGCTCCTCGTAGGTGAACACCTTCACCTTGACGGAACCGCCCTCGCCCCCCTGCTCCCCGCGCTCGCCCTCGGCGATGCCGCGGCGCAGCCAGACGTCGGTCCCCGCGATCTCGACCGTCTCGGGCCTCTCGCCCGTTCGCTCCGACTTCACAACCATATTTTTCCTCCTAACCCACGGCCCTCGCCGCGTTGAATATGCACCGCTTGACGTTCATCTGGTGCTCCATGACGGCCGTTTTCAGCCAGCCCCAGTAAGAGCACACGCGCCTCGCCAAGCGCTCGGTGCGCCTGCGCCTGTAGCGCGCGAACGCGCGTCGCAGTCGTTTCCAGAGCCTCTTTCGCAAGTCGACCCGGCGCCCGCGAGCGCACCAGATGCGATAGCCCGCGAAGTCGATGGGCTCGGCGCCGTTGCGCCTCACCTTCCACGGTTTCAGCGACAATCCTAGCCGCCCCAAAACGCGCGCGGCGATGGCCGCGGCCTTCCTGAGCGAGCGCTTTGAGTTGCCGAGAAAATAGCCGTCGTCGGCGTACCACACCTGGCATCCCGCGAGCCTCATGCGCTTGCCGCGCCGCTCCTTCGCTGCCTCCTCGACCGCGTGGTACGCGAACGAGATCACGAACGCCGCCAACCGAAGCGACAGGTAGCTGCCGAGGATAAGGACGCCGTTCATCGTCGACAGCAGCGAATGGAGCAGGTAGAGGACCTGGCTGTTCTTGACGTAACGCGCCACCAGACCCTCCACCACCGCCGTCAGCATCGAGCCGTAGCAGTTGCGGATGTCGACGTGTAGGTGGTAGGCGAAGCGGTGAACCGCGCGCCTGAGCTTGCGCATCCCCAGCGCCGCGCCCTTGCCCTTGACGCCGCTCGACACCTGCCAGAAACCGACCTTGGCGGCAAGGAGCGGCTCGAGTGCCCCAACGCACAGGTAGTTGCACACCTGCCGCTTGATGCTCTCGACGCTTATCTCGCGCAGCTTGCCGTTGTTCGGGTCGTGCTTCAGGTAGGTTCGAATCGGCTCGAACGTAAGCGTCTCGGTCGAGAGCTCTAGCCAGATGCGGTCGACAAACGCCGTCTCGGTGCCGTATTCGTCGGCGACGCGCCAGCCGTTCTCCTTGCCGGAGTCGCTTTTCTTCCATCGGTGCAGGGCCTCGACGACGCTCTTGCGCGTGAACTCGAGGCCCTTGCAGTAGGTTTTCATAGATCAAAGCTCTTTCTGTCTGTCATACGAGCGTTCGCCTTGCGGTTACCAGCCCGTGAGCCTTGCGGACAAATTTCACTCAAAGGAGTCAGGCTGAGCCGCGTCCCGCCAGAAAGCGGCGGGCGCGGTAGACACGGTGCGAGTAGAGATTTATAGACAGATTGCCGGGAGACGAAGTTCCAAGTGGCCCTACCGGACCTGTTCCTCGAGTTCGCGTAACGAAGACCGGCATTCGAGCCGTTCCTCAGGTTGCCGAGGAACTGAACCAGAAACCAGCGCCGCCCTCACCGTGAATCCCTGTTTGGGGTTAGGAGGGGGCCAGCCCCCTCTCAGGGCTACGCCCTGATTCACCCCCGGCTACGGCCCGTAGCAGAAAGCCGGGAGACGAAGTACCAAGTGGCCCAACCGGACCCGCTCCCCGAGAGCGCGCAACGAAGACCGGCAACCGAGCCGTACCACAGGCTGCCGAGGAACAGAACCAGACGGATTGTGCCCTTGACTTTGCCGCCGGAGGTGTCGAAGTAGAAGTAGTCGCCGACACCGGTCGTCGCCGAGCCGCCGAGCCCCTTGCCCAAGATGAGGCCGTTGACGAACTGGATGTCGAGCATGTAGCCGTCCGCCGTCGGCATGCACGCTGCCGTCGGTGTCACCCCATCCGCCACGGCGTTCTTCTTCTCATTGCGAGTGTCGGGGTTGACCGCGATACCGAAGCCCGTCCCATCGGAGACGAAGAGCGTATCGCCCATGAACTCCCACAGGCCCAGCCCCGTCTCGACGCCGCCGACCTTGAACGGATGCTTGCCGTCCTTCGCCACCTGGCCGTCGCCCACGAGGGCATCGGTGTTGCCCGTGTTCCACGGCGCACTCTGGAGCCATGTGTTCACGGTCGTGTCGAACGCCTTGGCGACGTCCATGAGAAGCGCCACGTTGCCGTCTGCGAGCGTCTCCTTGCCGCCGACGACCGCGCCGTCGAACACGTCGTATGCGGCTGCGGCACCTCGGTCTGGGCACGTGGTGCCCGTGTCGGTGCCGTACATCATCGACGCGCCAACGGGAATCTTCGCCGCCTGCTCGGCGGTGACGACCACGCGCGTGACTCCCGTCTCGGCGAGCGCGGGGTGGATCTGGATGTTGAAGTCCGTGCAGCCCGGGAAGTCCACCTGGGAGGACTTGCAGAGCGTCTTGGTCAACTGGTGGAAGTTGATATACCACTGGTCGTAGACGCTCATGCCCGAGTAGCCCGTGGTCGCGGTCTTGCAAAGGTCGACGAGCGAGTCGTGCGACGTCGTGCGGTTGGCGACCTTCGCGCCCGAGACGGAACGCGGGCGCCCGTCGGCGTCGATGCTCATGGGATACGTCGGCGTCAGCATGTACGGTCGCAGCGTGCCGTCCGGCAGCAACGCCTTGGGGTTCGGCTGCGAGCCGCTGAATCGGCTGTCGGACCACGAGACGAGCAGGTTGCCGTTCGTCAGCACCTCGACCGCCTGCCAAACGACCGGCGCGATCTCGTAGACGTTGTTGCCGTGTCCGTTGTCCACGCGCGAGAAGCCGTAGTCGACACCGTCGATGGCCTCGACCCACGGCACGCCGTCGGCGTCGGCACCGGCGTTGGCGGACACGTGGAACCACGGGCCGCCCTCGGTGTCGAACGGGTCGACAGCCGCGCTCGTCGCCGTCGCCGGCACGAACTCGGTGGAGGCCACGCGCTTCGCTGCGGCACTCATGGGCTGGATGTCGGTGGGGCTGCCCGCCGGGATGAGGAACGTGTACACCAGCCCCGTCTTGTGCTTGTCCACCATCGCGGCGACGCTCTCGTTGGCGTAGCGGCCCGTCGAGGCGTCACGCTCGAGCGCCTTCTGGTCGCCCAGATTCTTCACCGCGCCGACAAGCGCCCACACCGCCTTGTCCGATGCCAGCGGGTCCGCGTACTCGAACCCCTCGGTTGCCTGCTCGGTTGCCTGCGTATCGGCCATTTAGGCACCTACCTTTCGCATCTGGCAAATCTTGCCGTTTACCTTCTTGAGTCCCAGCGCCGTCACGGCAGCCGCCGAGTCGATAATCGACTGGTAGTTCAGGGCTGCCGTCTTGGCGTCCTTGAGCGCCGCCTGTGCGTCGGCGAGGGCCTTGGTCGAATCCTGCTCGCGCTTCTGCTCGGCAGTCTTGCGTCCGGCCTCAGCCTCCTTGCGCTCCGTCTCGTTCTGCCCGCGCTCGGTCTCTTTCTCCTTGCGCCCCGCCTCGGCGTCGGCGCGGCCCTTCTCCGCCGTTTCGACAGAAGCCTTGAGCTGCTTGAACTCGTTGTTGACCTTGTTCACGCCAGCCGCCGCGTCCGTCGCGGGCTTCTTGAGCTCCGCGATCTGCTCGGCGGTGAGGTCGCTATATCTCAGCGCGTCGCCTTTCGGCACGCCGACGACCAGCACATTGCCTTCCATCGCCGCCGTTGCCTCCGAGCCCGAGGCAAGAGTCGTGGCGCGTGCCCCCTTGACCTCGGCGGCGACAGCCTTGTCGCGTGCGGCCTCCGCCGCCTTTTGCGCGGCCTTGGCCTCGTCTCGCGCCGTCTCCGCGTCCTTGATGGTGCGCTGGTCGCTCGGCTCGTAGATGTACTCGGCGGGCTTGGCTCGCCTCTTTACGTCCCAGAGCGCCTCGATGCGCGTGCGCCCGCCGTATGCCTCGTCCGTGATGTAGGCCCATGCGTACACGCGCCCAGCCGCCTGGAGCAGCTCGTCGGGAATCTTCGCCTTGCTGTTAGCCACCGCAACCGTGTAGCACGTCCCTGTGGTCGACTTGGCGAAATGCACCTGCTCACAGCCGACAACCTCGACCTCGCGCCCGGTGTCCCACTGCCACAGCTCGCCGTCAAGCACCTGCAATGCCGCCATCACTCATCACCTTCCTCATCCTCGTCGTCCTCGTCGCCCTCCTGGGCACCCTTCGCGTTCGCCGCCAGGGCGGGCGGCAGCGCCGCCATGCGCTCCTCCTGCTCCCGCTGCTTGCGCTCCAAAATCTTCGCCCTCTCGTCGGGCGTGATGTTCGGCAGCTTTCGCAGGATCGTCTCGTCGTCCAGATACTCGGCCTCCAGGCACACGGTCTCGACCTGCTCCTTGGTGTTGCTGATGCGAGTGTGTGTGAACACGGGCGTGTCCTCGATGCCCTGGAGGGCGAGGATGTCCATGATACCCTCGCGGATGTGGCGCTCAAACTCGGCGGCCTCCTCGTCCATCGGCTGGTATGCCGCGTCGATATGGTCGTTGGTCGCCCCCGCCGCGATGGTGTGGACGTCCAGCGCGCCGAAGTCCTCGTAGATGTCGGCCTTGATCTGCGCCAGCGTCTCCTTGCGGCCCTCGACGGGCACCTCCTGCGTGTACGGCGTCACGGACTGCCCCTGCTCGGCGTCGACCTCGGCCACGTGCGTCAGCTTGAGCTTCGCCCGCCACAGGTCGAGGTCCCTGTCGTCCATGCCGCCGGCTCCGTTGATGAGCCAGTAGATCTGAGCGCAGTCGCGCGTGTCGTTCACCAGGCCGCTCTTGATCAGGTCGTAGGCGTCGATGCTCTCGCGCATGCCGACGAGCGTGCTCTGGTGCGCGTCGCTGCCCCAGACCGCCACGATGGGCAGGCGGGAGTAGTTCTCCGCATCGACGGCCAGCTTCATCCCGTCCGCCGGTATCTCCTGATACGTGACCTTGTAGGCGCGCTTGGCCTCGGCCACCTCGAAGTCGAAGCCGCTGCCGCCCGACACCATCTCCGTGTAGCCGTCCTGCTCGTAGAGGGTCGCATGCCACGGGTGGTCGGAGTCGAGCCGCCAGAACCTCACGCCGGCGTATAGCGCCCCCGAGTACTCGTCCCACACCGGACAGAACTCATCGGCGGTGAACACGTCGATGTGGTCGAGGTTCCAAAACGGGAATGACACACCGTGGATGAGCGCCTTGAGCCCCATCTCCATGACGTCGTCGTCGAAGCGGTCGCCAAGCCCCTCCTTGGTCGTGTCCTTGCCGCCCGCCGAGACGTCCACGAAGCTCACGCCCTTACCGAGCGAGTACGTGCAGCGCTGGACGTTTAGGCGCTTGAACAGGTTACTCGCCAGCCTTAGCTTCGAGGCCGTGAAGTCCTCGGCCTCGGCACCGGAGCACGAGTAGATCTTCTGCACGAAACGGTTGATCGTGACGTTGTGCTGGCGGTAGTACTCGTTCGCGGTGACGGCGTTGCGGTACATCTCGCTCGACATGTGCCGCTCGATGGCATCGGCCGCGAACGCCGTCGCCGACGCCGCCGCCTTGAGGTCGCCATCGGTCACCAAAGGCCCCTTAGACAAATCCGCTACCTCCCTTCAAAAAATGGGTTTACCTGCCGTTTCGCAGGCTTGTACATGCGCAGTGTTGCCACGCCGTAACGGAGCGCGTCGCAGCTGTGGTCCTCGACCTTGACGGGCCTGTCGCCGTCCGCCTTGGCGTCCCAGCAGTAGCCGCCGAGCTCGCCTATCAGCCCCGCGCAGGCATCGGAGATGCGTACCGTGCCGTTGCCCAGGCACACCCCCGTCTCTCGTATGCCGTCCGCGACGTCGTTGCGCCCCTTCTTGGTCTTGAACCCGGCCTGCCGCATCGCGGCGATGAAGCTCGTGGCGCTCGGGTCGATGATGAACGTGGGTGGCTTGCCCAGCCCGCGCACGAAGTCGGCCATGTCGGCCACGTAGTCGGCGTCCGTCTTCTGGTGCCCCGTGTCGCGGCCCGAGTAGCGGTACTCGTCCACCGCGTGCCACACCTTGCCGTCAAACGCCCACAACAGCGCCGCGAAGGCGTTCTGCGTGCCGTAGTCGCAAGACACCGCGTACTTGGCGACGCTGCCCGTATATCGGCTCTCGAGGGCACCCTCCCACTCGGGGTAGACCAGACCCTCGGCCAACGTCCACTTGCCCAAGATGTAGCGGTCGTAGTACACGCCGCTGCCGTAGTCCTTGATGAGGGCTTCGATGACATCCGGTGCCAGCGCACCGTCCCAGATCGTGTAGTCCTGCCTGTAGATGTCGCTGTCGCCGTCGAGGAACCGCTTGAACCAGTGGTTCGGGCTGTCGGGGTTGCAGGTGCCGTCGAAGCGGCTGTGCTCGCAGCGCAGGCGGCTCTTGAGCATCTGGAACACGTCTTCGCTCCACGTGGCGACCTCGTCGCCGTAGACCCACTCGAACGTGGCGCCCTGAATCTTGGATACGCTTGTCTTCTTATCCGCCCCGAGGCAGTAGACCTTGCGCCCGAATATCTGGGCCGTGTTGTCCCGCCCGATCTGGCTGACGACGTCTTCGCTGTAGAGCGATCGCATCGGCTCGAGGATGTTGCGCTCGAGCGTCGAGCGGGTGTTCCCGATCATCACCGCCAGCCCCTCGCCCCTCATGGCGAGAAGCCTCTGCGGTATGGTCACGGCTATGTCGACGTAGCTCTTGCCCGAGCCCGTCGCCCCGCACTTCACGTTGTAGCGGTGCGTGCAGTTGGCGAGGTACTCGCGCTGCATCCTCGTGAGCGGCATCGGCTACTCGTCCCCGCCGATTGAGGACGGCACGGACAGCACCAGCTCCTTGGCGGCCTTGAGCACCGCCGTGTCGGTGGTATCCATGATGCGCTGCGCCTTGGCGTACTCCTGCGGGTACTTGCGCTCCAAAAGCCACGCCGCCGCCTGCCAGCTGTCGCCACTCGCGTCCATGATGCGGCCCACGAGCGTCGCCTTGCGCTCCACCTCGGCCTTTTTTAGAACGTGACACAGTTGACGCTGATTGTCTGTTCTGGGGTGGTTGATCCAGCGGCTGTATGTCTCACGTGCGACCCCGAGATACGCGGCGATGTCCCTGTCGGTCATTCCGGCACGGCACAGGCGGACGGCATCCTCGATGCCCTCCTTGGTCAGTTTTTCACGCCCTTTTCCCGCCACAAAATCACATTTCCGCTGGTAGATAGCCATGTGGAAACGCGAACGTTCCCACCTTTTTACGCACGTGGACAAGCGCGTGCGTTTGCCCACGAGCGTAAAAAGGGGGTAACGTTTAAAGAAAAGGCCCCGGTTTCCCGGGGCCTTTCGGCTACTCGACCTTGGTCGACTTGATTCTGATCACCTCGGCCAGCCTCTCAAACGTCTCCGTCTAGCTTCTGCCGTCTGTGCGCGGCCTGTCGTATGCGGTTGCTCTCCGCCTCTTCCTCGAGCCGTCTCTTCCGCTCCGCCAGATAGCACCCCTTGCACAGTCTCCACTTCTTCGCCTGCGCCGACGTGTCGAACACGGGCCGCGCGTCGCACACGATGCACAGCCCATCCGTTCCGGTCGAAAAGCGCCCGTACCGCTGTCGCGCGTGCCTCACGGCGCTCGGCGTCACCCTCAGCTCCGCCGCGATCTCCGCCGCCGTCCGCTCCGGGTGCGCCTGCATCCGCCTTATCATCTCGTCCGTCCACAGGACGTAAGAGGAGCGCCCCTTCCGGAGCGCCCACTCGTCCCTCAACGGATGTGTTGACTTTGTAGATGGGCCTTTTGGCCCATCTACTACAGGTGGCCTACACGCCATTCGCATACCCCCTAAAGCTCGCCCGCCACGGCAGAACCTTATCAAGCGCCGGAGACCAACTCACCGAGGACTCTCGATATTCTCGCTCGGGCGGTCAATGAGGTCGGCAAGTCTTTGCCACGCATCGGTCCCGCAGCTGTCCAGCCCGCAAAGTGCATCGTAGTGGCCGAAAAGCATCGTGCTCACTTTCATGCACCGGTTGCAATCGAGCTCCAATTTTCGATGCTCGGCAAAGTATAGGCACTTGCCTGAGCGCAGGAACTCGACAGCCTCGCGGCGCTCTTCGTCACTAATCATCGACAATCGCCGCCCCGCACTTAGGACAATGGTTCCACCGCATGTCACCGATTGAGTAGCCGCAGACCTCGCAGCACGGGGTTTTCCTGCCGTACTTGGTCTTGAACTTGCCATGGCGCGTAGTGGTCGGGCGGTCGATTAGGTCGGCAATACGCTCGAACACATCGTTCATCTCGTGGTATCCGGTGTCGGGTTCCATTACCGTCTCGTCCAGCAGTTCATAGAACTCTTCTTTGTAGCGGACGCGGTTCATGTAGGATAGGCAACGCAGATTCTCTATCGCCTCGCGCCGCTCTTCGTCAGTGATCATTTGACTCAACCCTTCCATTCCAAAGTTCTGCGGCGTTCTCCTCGCCGTGCTCGTAGTCCGACCGCGCACCGCAATACAGGCAGCCAACGAAGTAGGTTCCGGGGTCGTATCGGCTGTTATCAACTATCTCAGCAGGCCCGCCGCAGAACGGGCATTTCTTGAGCTTCAGCTCGCTCATTCGTCCTCCTTGGATATGGCCAGCGCCACGTACTTCTGGGCGAGGCCCTCGAAGTCGTCGAGGATGTAGTCGATTCGGTAGGTCGCCCCGCTGAGCGGGTGCCTTGCCGCCTCTCCGACGGCGTAGCCTTCGTTCGTGACTACGTCGAACACGATCTTGTCGCCGACCTTGTAGCCACGGCCGTTCTTGCGAATCTCGAATGTCTTGGCCCCACTCATGATTGCGTCGGCGTATTTGACAAAGATCTTGAGTCGGTGCGTTGTCATTCGTCCTCCTTGCGCTGGAACCCGAGCTGCTCGGTAATGTCGTTCTCGTTGAACATCCACGCGTACATATCGAACACTTCATCTGAGCCGTCGATGACGACCCTCCGTACGTTCACCTCTTGCAGGCGGCCATCCTTGCACATGACCACGGCAACCGGCTGACGGGTTTTACCCGTATCCCTGCTGCTCGAGGATATGCAGCAGTCAAGGTCAGTGGTCGTCTTGTCGAATACGCCGACGAGCAGCGCTTTCTCGTAGCCGGTCTTCGAGTCCGTCTTGAACATCTGGACGAAGCACGGCACCAAGTCGTTAGTTAGCATCACTCTCACCCTTCAAGTTACGTCCGCAGAACGGACAGTAATTAATCGGAATGCTCCATGCGTACGGCGGGTCGGTAACGATGACGTGCTCGCCGGTGCTCGTCTTGTTAATCCACATCTCGACGCCCTCGCCGTAATCGCCGAAGTTGAAGCGCGTCGGGCCGCACATCACACAGCCGTTAGACATCGTCCTCACCCCTCAGCTTGCGGATGCGGTCGGCGATGTCGTGCATGACAACCCTTTCGCAGGTTTCGCCTTTGTCGGCGATGCACGATGAGCAGTTGCACGCATTCTTGCCAAAATAGGCGCAGGCTTCGTAATTCAGCGCGTCCGCGCCCCTGCCCAAGTCCTCTTCCAGCTTCTCCCATGTGTCGGTCTTGGGCGTGGTGAGGTACACGAGTGCTGGGTCGAGTGCAAATCCACGGTCGGTAATCGCACGCCATTTGTTCGACCATCCGTCACTCAAATCAAAGTCCGTGGTGAATGTCCAGCGCACGATGCTGTATACGTTCCCGACACGGTTGAACAGTGCAACGGTATCAAGCGGAATCTCGCGTCCCTCGGCATCTTTCGGCAATTCGATACTCATAGCCCAAACTCCTCGTAGTCGCGGCACTCGCCGCACTCGTCCTCGCAGTACAGCAGGTTCTCCATGAGCCACGCCACGGCCCACTTCGCCAGGCGCCAGAACCCTTCCTTGCGGTCAGGCGCCTCCGCGTCGTAGGCGCGCTCGAACCCGAGGTGGCAGTAGCCGTAGTCGACGTGGATGTCGCTGCTGCAGAAATGCCTGCAGTTCCCGCACATCCTGGGCTCGCAGGCCCCGCCGAAGTGGCGCTCGATGGCGGCGTCGGTCACCCCCATCGGGTAGCCGCCGACCCTCGAGTCACTCATCGCAGTCCGCCCCCCCTACGCTCTCGTCGAGCAGGTCGATGGCATCCCCGACGGTCGCCTCGATGCTCGTCAGCTGGCGGCGCAGGTTCTGCACGAGGTTCGCGCCGGCGACCTCCGCCCTTCCCGCCTCGTAGGCGCGCTCGATCATGTCGGTCACCGCGACCTGCATCGCTGTGTCGTTGTAGCCGCGCCTGACGCGATACTTCCCCAGGTAGGCGTGCGCCCTGTCCTGCGGCCTGCACTCGCGGTCGAAATGGAACACCTCGACCGCGTCGGCCTTGATCTGATCCAAAGTCTCCATCACAAACGTCCCCTCTCTCGGTTCCTCTCGTTGCAGCGCTCGATTGCCGCGTCCACGTCCTCCTGCGTGAACCCCTCGGCGTCGAGCAGGCTGACGACCGCCTGGACCACGTCCATGCACTCGTCGATAAGGTTCTGGCGGTACTCCCTGCGCGCCGTCATGATCGGGCTGAAGCGCATGTCGTCGCAATCCTGCCAAGCGCCGTATACCTCGGCCGCCTCCTCGAGCGGCTTGAGCGCCTGCACCTTGGGTTCGTCCGGCTCATCGAGTGCCCCGAACTCGAACCTGTATCCGTCGCGCATCAGATGCGCCTCCCCTCCGCCAGCGCCGCGCGCATGGCGTTGACCTCTCGGCCCGACTCACTCCTCGTTCCGAGGTACACGTCCACGGGCCGCTTGCTCGCGTCTCTTCGCGCCACGTTCTCGCACCACCCGCAGCAGTACCTCTGGTTCCTGTACGCCGTGCGGAACCGCCTGCCGCACTGCCCGCACACGAGCACGTAGCCCCCGCGCCTATCCAGCGACTCAGCCCTCATGTCGCGCCTCCCAGTAGTTGCACCTCGCGAGCCCCTGCGTGGCGTGCACGAAGTCGGGGCAGCGCATGCACGTGTACCGCTTGCGGCCCTCGCCGGACGCCGTCATGACCGCCTCGCTCACGGCGCAGAACCCGCACGTTTCGCAGCGGGCGCTGCGCGGCCCGTCGTCGTAGATGCTCACAGACCCCTTCGGTCTGCCCATGTTCTCGCTCCTCTCGTCGTCCAAGCTCATGACGCCCTCCTCTCGCACGCGGCCCTCGCATCCAGCAGACGCCGCGCGTCCTGGTACGCCTTGAGCGCCACCGGGTCGGCGGTCGTCCCCCTCGGGGCCTTCACCTTCGCCGGGTCGATGCCCGGGTGCTCCTCGCGCCACCTGCGCTCGAGTTCCGCCCTCGTCTGCTCGGGCGTCCTCGTGGGCCTGAACGTGGCCGCCTCGACCTCCGAGGCGGTGGGCTTGCCCCTCGCCCGGTCGTCGGCGTCGATGCGCTTCTGGCGCCTGGACCAGTCGAGCGCGAGGGCGCCCCAGTTGCTCACCGGCTGGCCGTTGCCCTTGACCCAGCCCTGAGACTCGAAGTAGGCCCAGAAGGCGTCCGGGTCGCCGCTCAGGCAGTTGGCGCCGAAGTACCCGCGGGCCTCATCGAGGGTCGGCGGCTCGAACTCGGGCGGCGCGGCGGGGGCATCGCCCCCATCACAGGACAGCTCAGCACAATCCAGTTCAGGACAGGACAGGCTAGGGTAGGTTAGGTTAGGGTTTTCACTTTCCGAAACCTGCGTTTCGGGTTTGTCGGAAACTGGTTTCCCGTTTGAAAAACCTAGGTTTTCACTTTCCGAAACCTGCGTTTCGGGTTTGTCGGAAACTGGTTTCTTGCGCGGGCGGCCGCCCTTGCCGCCCCTGCCGCGCGCGTCCTTGGAGTTGTCAATGGCGTTCTTCATCGCCTTGAAGACGCGGCGGAGGTGCTTCGGAAGGTCTGCCTCGACGCCGTGCAGCCCGTACATCATGATCGCGTCGGCGAGCATCGCGCGGTCGCGCAGGTCCTCGGGGTCGCTCGCGTCGAAGTCGTCGTAGACCTCGGCAAAGCTGTCGAACACGGTGAATGCCATCAGAACCACCCCCATAGAAGCGAAGAGAAGAACAGGAAACCCGCGGAGAAGGAGGCGGCGAACAGGGCCGCCTCCCAGTGGTCGCGGATGATGTCGGGTACGCGCCTCATCAGAACGGCACGTCCTCGTCGTAGAACTCGGGCTGCGGGACCGCGGCGTAGGCCTGCTGGGCGTTCCACTGCGGCGCGGCCTGCGCCCGGGGCTGCACGGGTACCGTGTCCGCGAGGCTCTGCTGCGGCTGGGCCTGCGTCTGCCCCTCACGGCGCACCATGACCTCGATCTCGTCGACGATAACCTCGAGCTTGCTGCGCTTCTGGCCGTCCTTCTCCCAGGAGCTGTAGCGCAGCTTGCCCTCGATGGCGACCTTCATGCCCTTGGCGAGGAATCGCCCCACGGCCTCGGCACGGTTGCCGAACATGGTGCAGTCGACGAAGTTGGGATAGTCCTCCCACTCGCCAGTCTGCGCGTTGCGTCGGCGGTCGTTTACCGCCACGCCAAAGGACAGGACCTGCGTCCCGCCAGCGGTGGCGCGCAGCTCCGGGTCGCGGGTGAGGTTGCCGCTGATGTTCACTCGGTTGATGCTCACTGCCCGCCCTCCTTCGCGGTCATGTTGTTCTTGATAAACGCGACAAGGCGCGGCCCCTGCATGTACCCCAGGCCGCTCACGCGGCGACCATCGGGGATGTCAAGCGCCTTGACGATCACCTTCGCCTTGACCGTGCCGATGCCCGGGAACGAGCGGGCGAACTCCTCGACCTTGAGCCTCTGCGCGATGGGAGCCTCGATGGCCGCCTCGGGCGGGATGTTGCCCGCCTTGCAGGCGGCCTTGAACGCGGCGCGCTCGCGGCGCGTGTGGACGGCCTTCGCCATCGCCTCCTTGCGCTGCTCCGGCGTTCGGGTCGGCGGAAGGTTCTTCTCCTCCATGTCCTACATCCTCTCTACGTGTCCGTGGATGCCGTTCTCGACCATGACGGCCCTCACGCGGCGCAGCTCGTCCGCCGTGGCGCACTCGATGACCACGCGGTAGCCTCTCTGCGGTGCCGAGGCCGCATCCTCGGCCACCTCCGGCTCGGGGCGCGACGGGACCACCCGCACGCATCTCGGCCCGCCAAAGGGGCCCTCAGGCTCGGGCTGCTCGTCGTTCATCGGCTCGGGCTGCTCGACGGCCACCGGCTCGGGCTCGGGCGCCGTCGCCTGCTCGTAGGTCGACACGAGCGTGGCGGCCTTGGCGACCTCCTCGCGATGCGCGGCGACAGCCACCGCCACCTCGCCCGAGTCCATCGGCAGCGTCCTCGTCCACCACGCGACGGCCCACGCCTTCTCGGACTCGTCCGCGTAGTCCAGCCCGTTGACGAACTTGAACTGGTGCAGCAGCTCGCCCACCCGGCGCTCGATGATGTTCTTGGCCTTGACCTCGCCGAAGCTCGCGTTGAGCCACCTGTCGTCGGCGATGCGCTCGTATGGCACCAGCGGCCCCATCTCGCCCGCGAGGTCGTAGTAGTGGCCCTTGAGCGCGGTGAGGCGGCGGGCCCTGCACTCGCCGTCGTATCGGTCGATCTCGGCCTTGTACTCATCGGAGAGCCTGTCGATGGGCGCCGTGATCTCGCCGATGGTCTTGTCGAACGTCTTGAGCAGGTCGCTGTACTTCTTCTTCGCGGCCTTGCGCTGCGCCTCGATGGGCTTCTTCACGTCATTGACCGCCGCGCGGTACTTCTTCGCCGCCTTGAAGTCCTCGTCCTTCTCGATGCGCTTGACGTCCGCGTAGTCCGCCAGCTTCTCATCGACGTTCTTCTTGAGCCGCGCCAGCTTGTCCTCGAGCGTGTCGTCGATGGCGAGCGACGCCACCAGCGTGTCAAAGTCCTCCTCGAGCGGCACGGCCTCGACTGCCAAAACCTCATCTGCCATTAGAAGCCTCCCAGCAGGTCGTCGTCGGTCGCATACTCGGCGGGCGCGGGCTCATAGACGGGCGCGGGCTCCGGCTCGGGGGCGGCGGGCTCGGGCTGCGCCTTGCGGGCCGCGATCTCCTCCTCCATCCAAGAGGCCGCGCGGCGCGCCTGCATGAGCGTCATGTCGTGCATGGAGCCCGACACGCAACCCACGGCGGCGCAGATGGCGGCCATGGCCCCGGCGCTGTCGAGCCCGGTCGCCGCCATGAACGGCTTGAACAGGTCGCGCACGGGCTGCAGGTCGGCCACGGGCTCGACGCTCTCGGCCTGGACGGTCTGAGAGCCGGTGCCCATGTCGCGCTCGACCTTCTGGTCCATCTCCTCGCCCGTGTACATCCCGCCGAACTCGTCGGGGTAGGCCAGACGCCACGCGCCGGCCTTGGCGCACTTCTCGATCATGACGCCCGGCATCTTCGCCCAGTTGCTCTTGCCGGTGCTGTAGTCGGTGAGCGCCAGCTCGACGTATGCGGGCTTCTTGCCGTCGGTGAACGCGACCTCTGCCCAGCCGCCGATGAGCTGCTCCCCGATCATCTTGTAGACGGCGGAGCCCTTCTTCTTGACGACCTCGCCGTCGCGGAGCACCACGACGCCGCTCTCGATGCCGCCGTAGTTGGGCTGCTTGTTCGCGCGGCGGTTGAACACCTGGTAGGAAGTGATGATGCTCGCCGGCGCGTTGCCGTACTTGATGAGGTAGACCTCCTTGGTGAAGGGGTTCAGGTGCTGGCGGTTGCAAAGCTCCACGCACAGCGCCAGCTCGCTGTCGGTGGCGTTCGGGCACAGGCGCTCGCGGATGTCCTGCGAGGTGAACTTGACGGGCATGCCCGCATCGTCCTTGAACTCGATGACCTCGTTACTCATTGATGGTCACCTCTCCGTCCTTGATCTCGACCTTCTCGATGTTCACGCCTGCCAGCTCGGCGAACACGCCGCGCGGCCCGTCCAGCTTGTAGATGCGCTCCATGCGGCCAGCGCTGTCGACAATGCGGTCGTAGATCTCGAGGTCCTGCGCATCGGCTCCCAACAGCTTCGGACCGAACAGAAGCCCGTAGGCGATGCCGCGCAGGCACGCGGGCTTAAGGCCCCTTTTCCCTATCTCAGCGCCCTTCTCGTCCGCGACGAGGATTAAGTTCGTGGCAAACTCGTCAAGCACCTCGAACGCATCGCCATCGACTTGGACTTTTATGTGCATGTACTCCATTGCTTAATCTCCGTTTCTACTTTTTCTCTTCAGCTGGGTCTGCCCAGCCGCGATATACCTGTATATCCATGTGCGGTTCGATTCCGCGCCGACGGGGCCACTTGACCACGTGGACCTCGGCCACCTGGCTGTCGTCGCCCCAGACCACCCCGTTCATCCCGTCCATCACCAGCTTTGCGATGTTGTCCGCGTCCGGCTTGAACGTGTTCGGCTCCGACACGGTACGCTTCGGCCTCGATTTGGGCAGCGAATCGTACACGTCGATGCGCACTGCGACGGGCACCCTGAACGGGAACAGCAGCCCCTTGAGCTCCGGGTACGCCTCCCGCATGGCCCCGAGCGCCGCGTCGCGGATGGCGGCCTCGTTGCGGATGGTCTCGTTTGGCGTGTACATCCGGGCGTGCCTGCGGTCGAGCCTGTGGCGCTGCTTGCCCGCCACGAACGGGACGGTGAACGCGAATCGCCTGCCGATCACAGTACCGACCCCATCCCGAGCGCCACGCGGATGCCATCCGCCGCGAGCAGCATCGCCCGCAGGACGTACGGCATGATCGCGTACACCGCGAACAGGAGCGCGACGAACCCCGCGCACCTAAGCAGCCTCGATGCCATGCGTTCCCTCCTCGATCCACTGCTCCACCCATTCCGGGCGCACCATGCGCCCTACCTTGCGCCCCTCGGGCAGCTGCGAGCGCAGGCGGCCCGCCTTGCACTCGATGCGCAGCGTGTCGTAGGGCACACCCGTCACCATCGACGCCTCGCGCAGCGTGTACATCAGCTTGTGCCTGATGCCAAGCTCGTCGGCCATCTGCTGGAACGTTTTGGCTCTGCTAGAATCCATGAGTGACCTCCTTTCAGGTCTGGAGCCGTCCCCGCTTTCCACACCGGGCGGCTCTTTTTTTGTCGCTTGCTTTCGGGGCCCCGCCCCCGGCACGGCACCGGTAGGGAACGTCCCCGCGGCTATGGTTATCGGAGAGCCGCGAGGCAACGGTGCCGCCCCGGGGATGGGGCCCGCGGGTATTGCCTGAGCGGCAACACCCGCGCGTCCGCGTTATGCGCGCGGTAGGCTTCGGGCCATGATTCGTAGACAGCAGACATATCGTCCGAAGCACGTCCGACCAGCGGGCCCCCTACTCGTGCGGCTCGTCGACTGGGTCGAGCGGCACCCTCGCATCAGCGCCGCGATCGTCCTCGCCGGGTTCATCAACGACGCCTGCGACCTGCTTGGGCGCGTCGTTGATCTCGCGATGTTTCTCATGAAGCTCGCGGGTGTGCTCTAGCACGAACGCGACCGCGAGAACGTCGAGGAAGACCCGGACGGCCGCATGGATAAGGTTCAACATCGCCACCGCCCCTACTTCGTGCCCACGATCGGCTGGGAGCCCTCGGGCACGACGACGAGGTTGCCGTCCCTGCCGATGCTCTTGAGCGCGTCGATGTAGTTCTGCTGGATAACGTTCTCGTTGAGGGAGTTCGCGAGGATGGCGTTGGCGTCAGCCTGGCCCTGCGCCTCGATCTTCTTGGTCTCGGCCTGGACCTTGGCCGTCTCCTGCTCGTTCTGGGCCTTCTGCTTGGCGACCTCGGCCGCCTGCGCCTCGCTGTAGCTCTTGGTGATGTTCTTCGGGTAGCGGACGTCCTGCACGCTCACCTGCTCGACCGTGAGGCCTATGCCCTTCCACTTCTCGGTGAGGGCCTTCTGGACTGCCTTGGTGAACTGGGAGCGGTCGGTGAGCATCGTCACCGTGTCGAAGCCGCCCGAGACCTCGCGGGTGACGGCGCGGACGTCGTTGGAGATGTACTTCTCCACGAAGCTCTCCTGCGTGCCGTACTCGCTGTAGAGGCTGAGCGCGGCGTCGGGGTTCAGGGAGTAGTTGACCTGGATGTCGATGTTGGCGCTGGCGCCCGACTTGTCGTTGATGGAGACCTGCTTGCCCTCGTATGAGCCGCCGTCCACCTCGTAGTCGGTGTCCCCGTAGAAGTTGATGAGGTTGTTGCGGACGTCGTAGGTCACGACGTCCTGCCAGGGGGCCTTGGCGTGGAAACCGGCCTCGGAGGTCGAGCCGGCGAGCGAGCCGCCCAGGTTGCGGATGACGCAGACCTCGCCGGTGTCCTGCATGTAGAGGCAGGCGGAGGCGGCGATGACGGCACCCACAATGATGAGGGGCAGGGCGCACGCGGGCGAGACGATGCGGGCCTCGTACTTGTTGCCCCAAATGTCCGCGGGCCCGGCGGCCCTCTCGCGCTCGGCCTCGTTATACCGCTTGATGGCGACGGCGGCGGCCACGCCGCCGAGTCCCAGACCCGCCCCGATAATCAGTTGAATCATGACTTCCTCCGTTTCCCGGCCTTCCAGCCGTTCAGATACATTTCCTCGGCACTCAGCACGGCCGCCGTGAACGCCGCCCCGGCGCCGAGCAGAAGCGCTATCCTCGAACGCATGGCGATACCCGCTACGACGACCCCGAGAGAGAGGACGGATGCGATGAGCAACCCCTTCGAGAACGCATCGGAGCGCCTCAGCACCCTGATAGAACGGGCGAGCGGCTTCCTAGAGGACATCGAGGACACCCCCTCGGCAACGCGGCGCGCCATGGGCGCCGAGACCGTCGAGGCCGAGCCGCTCAGGCTCCTGCGAGAGGCGATAGAGCTGAACCGCGCCCAGCTGGAGGCCTTCCGCGAGTACTCCCGCAGGTACGACGACGAGCTCGCGGAACAGCGACGGAGTGCCGCCGTGCAGGCGGAGCAGTCGAGGAAGGTGAACATCCTCAGCCTCGCCATCGCGGCGCTCTCGCTGGTCTTCGCGATCGCCGCCGTCCTCGCCCCCTACATCTGGCCGCAGCCCTAGCAGTCCGTCGTTCATGTCGCCCTCCCCTACAGCTCGAAGTCGGAAAAGTCGCGGGCCTCGACGGGCTCGGCCTCGACCGTGATGGCCTCGGGGATGTTCCAGCCGTCCAGCTCGATGTCGATGTAGTTCTCGTTCATGGTTCTCTCCGTTTCGTTTTGCGCCCTAATTTATTTAGGGTCGATACCCAAAAAAATATTGCCGTCAATGCCGAAGTGCTTGCCTAGCTTGTCCGCCATTGTTGCCGTTAGCTTGTCTGCCTGCGCGTCCTCAATGGCTGTGAGCGTCGGCTCGGTAATTCCCAGAGCTGCGGCGATTTCCTTTTTCTGGAATCGCTTGGCCCCAGCTTCTCGAAACTCCTTAAGGTTCTGCATCCGTTCCTCCTTTCGTTGACCTAATCATAATCTAATTTGGGTCAAACCACAATTACTTTTTGCTTTAAACCAAAATTATTTTTGCTTAGGATGAAAGTGACCCAGTTAGGAGGCACTATGGAATTTGGTGATAAGCTCCGGTCGCTACGCACAAAAGCAGGATTGACCCAGCTAGACATTGCCGAAAAGCTCGACGTGTCGGCAGCGGCCATCGGAGCATGGGAAAACGGCCGGGCGAAACCTCGCCTAACCAAGTTAGGGCAACTTGCCGAACTGCTCGGGACGAGCGCAGCCGACCTCATGGGAGAGGACACCACCGAGACCGCGATCAGCGGCGCCTCGCGCATGGTCCCCCTGCTGGGCTTCGCCCACATGGGCGAGCCGTGCGACGAGGGGAACCTCGCCGACGAGGTCGAGGTCCCCGCCTCCATCGCCGACGCGCACCCGCGCGGGTTCATGGTCCACGCCCAGGGCGGCTGCATGGACAACCGTTTCCCCCACGACGCCCTGCTGCTGGTCGACCCCGACATGGAGCCGGTGAACGGCCAGCCGGTGCTCGCCGAGACGGCCGACTATGGCGCCGTGGTGCGCAACTACACCCGGGGCCGCTCGACCGTGATGCTCACGGCGGACAGCCACAGCGGCGAGTACGACGACATCCTAGCCGGTCCGGGCGACGAGCCCGTGGCCTGCAAGGGCCGAGTCGTCTGGTACATGGGCGAGCGGGACGAGAGGTAGCGGTATGGGTTTCTTCAGGGAGGCCCGCGACGCCTTCGTGACGGCGTGGCACGAGGAGTTCGACGGCAAGGACGTGAAGAAGGAGTTCCGCGACGCCTTCATCGAGGGCTGGGAGAACGGGTGGAGCGGCGGCTCGGGGATATACGAGAACGGCCGCGAGGTCAGCAACGCCGAGATGGAGAGGAGGCGCCGGGCACACGACGAGCAGGAGGCCGCATATATGCGCGAGCAGGTGGAGACGCGCAGGGCGCTCGCGGACGCCGGTGCCAACGTCGAGGCCATCGACGCGGCCCGCGTGCTGGCGGACGCCCGCGACATAGCCGACGGCCTGTGCCGCGCCCGCATCGGGGAGGCCGCGGAGCCGCGCGAGCCGCTCATCGACTGGAGGCCGCTCACGAAGTCCGGAAAGACGCCGAAGTGCGTGGCCCGCGCCTCGGCGGACTGGGTCCGCCCGAACGGCGACAGCGTGATAGTCCATATGGGCTACACGGCGGACGCGCGGCCCTACACGGCAGACGTCCACATATGGACGGCCGGCGAGCGCTACTCATACAAGATCAGGACCGTCGGCGGCGAACTCGCCGTCACGGGCGAGGGGCCGGCATAGCCTCCGAAAACGGAAAAGCCGCCCCGTTCAGGCTCAAATCGACCGTAAGGGGCGAGATTCCATGCGTCTACATCTAGGGAGGTGATGCCCATGAAAGCGAAAAATCTCGGGACCGCAGGCTGATGCCGCGGCCCCGAGACTAAGGAGACGACCCCTGCACTTTGGAACGTGAGACGGGGCCGAAGTCAGAACCGGGCGAAACGGAGAATAAGCCCGCGATCTGAACGGATCTGATTATATGACAAAGAAGCAGCGCCGCCGCGTCTGGGGCTCCGTGACCGAGATGAGGCGCGGCAAGAAGTACGTCCTGCGCTGGATGCAGAACACTCCGCAGGGCCGCAGGCGCAAGACCAAGACCGTGTACGGCACCTACCGCGAGGCGTGCGCGGAGCTGGACCGCATCCACGTCGAGCACGCCGACGACGCGCCCGTGCCCACCATAGCCAAGGCCTACGAGACGTGGCTCGTCCCCAAGATGGCCGCACAGGTCGAGGCGGGGACGCTCGCCCCCAACACCCGCGACCTCGTGCTGCGCTCGTGGAGGAACTACGTCGGGCCCCGCTGGGGGCAGGCGCCCGTCGACCAGCTCCGCGCCGTCGAGCTGCAGGGATGGCTGCTGACACTGCCCGCCGCCACCGCCGATACCGCCCTGCTCACCCTGCGCAAGGTCTACGCCTGCGTCTCGACCTTCATCCGCCTGCCGCTCGACCCGTTTGCCGCCAGCGTCAGGTACACCATGCCCACCCGCAAGACCCGCGAGCGCTCAAAGCGCGTCTACACCCTCGACGAGGCCCTGGGCGTCCTCGACGCACTGCGCGGCAACCCCCTGGAGCCCGCGTTCATCCTCGCGTGCTTCGGCTCCTGCCGCTCGGGCGAGTCGCTGGGCGTGCGCACCGAGGAGGTGCTGCGCTGGGAGCGTAGCGGCACCGTCCTCGCCTCCACCGACATCTGCCGCCAGATGCAGCAGTCCGGTACCGAGCCGGTGGGCGCCCTCAAGACCGCCAAGTCCGCTCGCACCGTCGTGATCTTGCCGCAGGCCGCCGACCGCCTCGTCGAGATAGCGGCCTCGCGCGCCGCCGAGGGCCGCGAGTGGATGTGCGACCGGGGCGACGGGCTGCCCATGAACCGGAGCATCTGCAACGACCGCTGGCGGAAACTCTGCGCCGCCCGCGGCATCGAGCACATCCCGTGGTCGAACCTGCGCAACTCGTGGCGTACGATAGCGGAGGTCGAGCTTCGCCTGCCGTGGGACCTCATCGAGATGCTGATGGGCCACGCCCTCCCCGGCGTATCGGGACGGCACTATATCCGCCCCACCGCCGAGCAGGTCGTCCGCGCCGCCTTCGACGCGCTTGGGATAAGTTAGGATATTCCCCCGCAAAGCCGCAGGTAGATGGCGCGCCGTTAGTTGTGGCAGTATTAAGATTCGCAGCCCAAAACCACCGCAAAGGCGCCCGCCCCCTTTGCGGTGGTTTGGGGTCGCACTACTCACCGAGCATCTCTTGGAGCTTGGCTGCCACGGCGTGGCCCAGGCTCTCGTGGCTTTCGGGCATCATGTGCAGATAATCGATATCGCCCGGCTCGGCAAAATCAGCGGCATTCAAAAAGTCGCAGCCAAACTGTTTAGCAGCATACGCATAGTATTCGGCAAAATGCTCCGAGGCCTCGACGGAGCGCTCGTCAAAGTCGGTCATGTACACATCGGCGATCTGCGGTTTAATCTTGATAGGCGCCATCAGCAGAATACGCGGGCAGGGCGCGGCTTCGGTCCAGGGAAACGCACGGACGGTGCGAATCAGCGCCATGGCACCGTCAGCGATATCGGCAGCCCCCACGCTAAAGACCGTCTTGCAGTCGTTGGTGCCCAGCATAATCACGATCGCATCCAGCGGCTTATGAGCCTCGAGCAGCATCGGCAACGCGCGGATGCCGTTGAGATTAGTGTCCAGATGGCACATGTCGTCGCGTACCGTCGTGCGGCCGTTGAGGCCTTCCTCAATCACGTGCCAGCCCTCGCCCAGGTCGCGCTGGGCCACACCGCACCAGCGCACATCGTGCGCATAGCGTACCGCGGTGCCGTCGCGCATGCCCGCCGGATCATAGCCGTAGGTATTACTGTCGCCAAAGCACAGAACGTTTTTCATCGTAAGCCCTTCCTCTAGTAAAAAGAAAAAGTCGGCGGGAGCAGTCTCTCCCGCCGGATCGACCTATCTGTCAGCACACACCGATTACAGGTACTTGCGCCAATCGTCATCGTCTTCATCGTCCTCGGCGGCAGCCTGGGCCTGCTCGGCGGCGCGGGCAGCCGCAGCGCGAGCGGCAACCTGGGCATAGGACTCCTCGTTGCGCTCGGGGAAGTTTGCCAGCACGTGCTCGAACTTGGCAAAATCTTCGTCCCAGCGCGTAGAGGGCACGGCAAAAAAGACCTGCTTGACCTTAAAGTCGCCCGATGCGAGCTCCTTGCGGAAGAGCTCGGCCACGGCCTCGGCGTCAAAGCCGTTGTTGTCGCAGCCCCAAGCGCCCAGCACGAGCTTCTCGCGACCCAGCTCGTCGCAGATGGCAAGCACAAAGCGGATGCGATCGCGCAGGGCGTCCAGCAAGGCATCGTCACCCACGCGATACTCCTGGCGAGCGCGCTTGGCGTTGGGCGCGGCGGCGACGATTACGTCGGCATAGGCGTGCACATGGTTGCGGTCGAAACGCACTGCGGGCACCACCAGCGCACGGTTGCGGTACAGCTCACAGTTGATGTTGCGGCGACGGTTCTCGCCGTACCATTTGCGCTGTTTATCGAGCACGTTGTACAGGTACGAATCGGCACAGAGCGTGGCCTCCTGACCCAGATAGCCCTGGATGTAGCCGCCGCCCGGGTTGGTGAACGAGGCAAAGGCGAGTACGGCCATGTCGCAGAATTGCGCGTAGCCTCGGCCGTTATCCAGAATGGCCTGCGTGGCAGAGGCGTCAAGCACGGTGACCTCGGGCAGGACCGGAGCGGGCTCCTCGGCGGGCTCGGACTCGGCTTCGGCGGCCTCCTCGGCGGGCTCGGGCGCCACCTCGGTATCGACTGCAGCCTCGACCTCGGCGGCCTCGGGCTCCTCGGCAACCTGCTCCTCGGCAGCAGCAGCCACCTGGGCCTTGACCTTCATCGCCGCGACAAAACCGGCAGGCATACCATCGAACTCGCACACGCCGGCAAGCGAACGCTCGATGTCCTTGGCGCAGGCCTCGGACACAGCCGCCACATGGCGCTCGGCGGCCTTGGCACGCGCCTCGCGCTTGGGATTGGGCTGACCCGTTCGGTTGGACCTGCGGTTACGGTTCCTGTTGTCGACGTCTGCCATACGTGGCCACCTTTCCTGTCGCTGCCGCTATCGGCTTTTTTCCATCCATGATACCCCGCCGCGCACAAAAAAGACGGCCCCGAAGGACCGCCTTTCGCATCGTTTTACCGTGTCCGGCAGGAAGCGTCGCAATGCCGCGCTTTAATCGCGACGGCCGAGGATGTTCAAAATGCGCAGGAACACGTTGATAATGTCCACGAACAGATCGGACGCCATGAGCACGGCGTTGGGCAGCGTAGGCGGCACCGTCGTGGCAACATAGGTGTCGTAGCCAATAAAGCCGGCGAACACCACGATCACGATCAGATCGGTGATGGTCTGCGAGACGCCCATGAACATCAGCACGATCTCAACCAGAATAGTGGCGAGCAGAATGCCAAAACCGATGCCATATACGCGCTGGAAAAACTTGGGGAACGTCACGCCCAAGGCGCCAAAGACAAAGGTGATGGCGGCCGTGGCGATAAAGGCGGTGTTGATGGTGGGCAGGTCGTAGTTGGCAAGGCCAAACGACGCGGTCAGGCCAAAGGTACTCGCAAAGATTACGTAGCCCACAAGGGACAGGCCCACGGACTGCTTGCTGGCGGCGGCCGACATCATGACCATGCCGACGATGGTCAAAATAAACGAGCCAAAGACCAGCGGCAAGGCGGCGCCGCTCATCATCATGCGGGCAAACGCCATGGTGCTCGTAAAGTAAGCACCAGCGCCCATGGCACAAAAGCCCAAGAAGATGAGGGCAGACATGGAAAGATTGTACGCACGCGGCGACATCTCCTTGGCA
>ENA-OWZU01000056-OWZU01000056.1-human-gut-metagenome-genome-assembly--contig:-NODE-56-length-43717-cov-42.259379_pt1 | contig 43717 bp, 33 predicted proteins | sample MGYA00249263_ERZ652121 | MGnify/ENA primary metagenome ERZ652121 (study PRJEB26925, sample SAMN05827113) | human gut metagenome | biome: ENVO:2100002; feature: ENVO:00000062; material: ENVO:00002003... | reverse complement strand
CTGAGCGGCAGCGAAGAGTTAATTTACACGAACCCCGGCAATCACGCAACCCGGCACCCCGGAAACACCGCCGAAACCATTGCAAGACAACACATCCACCGGCGTGTCGCAAACACCTCCGAACGGCCGTAAGACCGGCCCGGAACCCGAAGACAACGACCACACGAACCAAAAACAAACACCACACGGCGTGTCACCGCCGCATAAGGAACACATGAAGAATCCAACACCGCTTTACGAAGGCAAAAATAGACCTGGCCGCACTGGAAGTGACATACGCAATGGAATACACGTCGAAATACAGCGAGGGCCGCCGACTGGGGGAAGTCGGCAGCCCTCGCTGTATTTCAGTTGTTATTCAGTTATTGATGTTGACCCACTAGAAGAAAGCGAAATCAGGCGGAGATTTCAGCCTTGGCCTTCTTGCGATCCATGTAGCGCTTGATAGCCAGAGCCTCAAGTGCAATCACCAGAACAGCGGTCACGCCCCAAGCCACGTACATGGCAGTCTTCCAGATCGGGGTATCGACCTTCGGCTCACCATCTGCATACTGCCAGCTGTTGGCGGCGGTGTACAGAATGTTGTGAGCAGCGGTACGCATGGCCTTCACGGAAGTTGCGGACTTGTCGGTAATGTGGTTGGTGATCTTGGTGGTGGCCAGCATGGAATCGTTGCCGTTACGGATCTCCTGATCACCATTCTGGTAGCCGTAGCCGCCGAAGTAATCGGTCAGAACGAAGCCCTTGAAGCCCCACTCGTCACGGAGCACGGTGTTCAGCAGAGCGTTATTGCCACCGGCATAGGTGTTGCCGATGTAGTTGAAGGCGCTCATCACGGCCTGTGCGCCGCCTTCTTTCACGCTCATCTCGAACGGCTTGAGGTAGATCTCACGCATGGCCTGCTCGTTGGTCCAGGTGCAGAGCATCTCGGTACGCTTGGTTTCCTGATCGTTCAGGGCGAAGTGCTTCATGAAGGAGTACACGCCCTTCTCCTTGGCACCGGCGATCTCGTTGGAAGCCATGGCACCGGAGAGCAGCGCATCCTCAGAGAAATACTCGAAGGTACGGCCGGAGAATGCGTTGCGGTGGATGTTCATGGCCGGAGCGTACCAGCCGGCAACGTGCATGTCGTGAGCCATGTCGCCGATCATCTCGCCGAACTGCTTGGCCAGATCCTTGTTCCAAGTGCAAGCGAATGCGGTGGAAGCCGGGAATCCGATAGAACCGACGCCGGTGAAGTTGTTGTTCAGCGAGGCCGGGCCGTCAGCGTCGGTGAGCTGGATCTTGCCGACGGAGGAGACGGCCGGAGTGCCGTAGCCGCCATTGGCGATGAGGTTGTCCATATCGTCGAAGGTCAGCTGGTCAAGCAGCTTGTCCCAATCAGCGTCGTCATAATCCTTGCCGTACATGTCAGCCAAGCGGAGACCATTCTTGGCACCGGTGGTCGGCATTTCGTCGGAATCATCGTCATACTTGGTCGGATCATAGTTGCCGTTGTTGGTGAAAGCAGCCTTGACTTCGTCGCTCATGGAGAAGTTGGTCGGGGCTGCGGTGGCTTCAGCGTAGTTCGCGAAGTGATTGGCGCGGGACAGATAGGTCACATCGCCAGCGGCATAGTCGAACTGGTTGGTAGCCACGGTCTGATCATCGTTGTGGGTGTTCGACTCGGAGTCGTAGGTGATGGTGTCAGCAACGTTGATCCTCTTGGAATCGATCACATGGTGAGAATCGGACTGGATAGAGATGGCGTAATCACCCTTCTCCAGCACCCAAGCCTTGGCATCCTTGTTGTCATAGGAAGCCATATCGTCATCATCGAACTCGATCTTCACAGTCTCAGAGGCGCCCGGCTCAAGCTTCCCGGTCTTCTCGAAAGCGACGAGGTTCTTGGAGGCCTTCTCGATACCGCCATCGGTGTACGGCGGGTTGTAGTAGACCTCAACAACGTCCTTGCCGGCGGTGTCGCCAGTGTTGGTGACGGTCACATCAAACGTGACCTTGCCATCCTTGTGGAAAACGTCACCCATCTTCTGCTCAAAGCTGGTGTAAGACAAGCCGTAACCGAACGGATAGATGACCGTGTCATCGTAGTTGATCAGACCTTCATCGGCTGCAGTCTCATAGAACTTGTAGCCCACATAAATACCTTCGACATAGTTAACGAAGGACGGAAGCACGGTAGTTTCCTGACCGGTGAAGCCGGTGTACTTAGCAGCCAGATCGTCGACGTTAGCATCATGGAAACCGCGACGACAATACCGACCAGCGCTACAAGCCAAGACTCGGAGTGGATGATCTTACGGGTCGCGACTTCCTTCACCGTCTTCTTATTGACGGCGAAAGTGACAATCAGCGCGAGCACAAATAGCACGCCAATCGCAATCAGGTACGGCGTCAACGAACCGATAACGTTCATGACGTCAGCCATGTTGATTTGCAGCATGGTCTGCCTCCTCCTTGATTCTCATAACCGAACGACATGCAGGCTCCGATTTCCTCATCGAAACCAGAAATCGCGTAACGCTGCCCCGCGTCGCATGATTTCCAGAAGTGAAGACACTTCTTCATGTCGATATCTCGATTTCACCAAAATCCGCGGAAAAGTGCGCTGATTTTTTCCCAGCCTGTCGTTTCGCGTGCATAATCTGCATACCACTTGCGCATGCAAAACTACCGTTCGTGCACATATAGTTCTGTTGCATGATTGCGTATGCAACAATATGCATTCCTCCGCAGATTGTTGCAAATCCTTGCTTGTTTTACTGAATATCGTTGCTCTATTGCGCAAATCTCAGTTCTTAATCGAACTTTGGATACACGATCGCGGTTTTTATGATGATTTCGGCACGCTGCGGCGAGCTGTTCCAACGGCAACTTACGCAAGGCAAGTACCATGGATGCCATGAGCGACTTAAGCGCATTGAATCTGGAGGCGGGCAGCCTCGTTGGCGGATATACGTTGATTTCACGGCTTGGATCGGGGGCAATGGGATCGGTCTGGCGTGTGCGCGATGACGGCGGGCACCAGTATGCGATGAAAATCTTGCGCGATTCCCTTGCCGAGGAAGATGCATCCGGCGAACGTTCCCGCGATCAGCTGACCGCACGCGAGCGCCTGCGCAGGGAGGCGATGGCGCTGCAGAAAGTGCGTCACCCCGGCGTGTGCGGCATTGTGGATATGGAATTGGATGATGCGCTGGCTTTTATCGTAACCGAGCTGATCGATGGCAAGAATCTGCGTGAGGATGTGCGAGCCAACGGCCGGTATGTGGGCGACGATCTGGAACGGTTGGGACGCAAGCTGATCGAGGCGGTGAAGGCAGTGCATGCGGCCGGTATTGTGCACCGCGATATCAAACCGACGAATGTGATGGTGTCGAATACCGGACCGGTGTTGGTGGATTTCGGTATTGCCATGGGCGAGGGCGAAAGCCATGTGACGCGCACGGGTTTGGTTATGGGCACTCCGGGATTCATCGCACCGGAAATCATTGATGGCGCGGAATCCGATGAGATGAGTGACTGGTGGTCGGTAGCGAGCGTGCTGGCGTTTGCCGCTACCGGCGAACCGGTGTTCGGCACGAAGCCGATGATGGCCGTGTTGGAGCGTGCCGCTGCGGGAAGCGCGAATTTGGTCGGGCTTCCGGCGGGAACCATGGCCGCGTTCCGTTCAGCGTTGAATCCGGATCGTACGAAACGTTGCACGCCCGACGAATTGTTGCAGGCGATTGCGTTGGATGCGTTGAATCCGCAAGCTTGGGATGCTGCGGATACCGCTTCGGATTCGGGTTCCACTGCCGGCATATCGGAGGCGATGCCCCCTTTTGCTGAATCGCTTGACAATCCACGAGAGCTTTGGCGGGCGCTGGATCATATAACGGGCGAAGACGCCATCGGAACGCGCACATTGCCGCAATTCGTTGAGGCCACACAGACCATCGGCACAACCGGTATTGCTGACATAACCGATACTGTTATTGCCGATGCGTCCGATGCCGGCACCTCGGTCATGGATATCAACGCACATACCACGACGATTCCTCTTGGCACCGGCACGCGCGTGCTGCCTGTCATGCTGCCTGTCGATAGCAGAGATACCAGCGTTCTGCCGCAAGATGCGCCACAGGACGCACCGCAATCCACGCGCGTGATGCCGGTGCAGGATGCGTGGAATCCCACTCAAGAAGCCACACAAATCGATCCGGCCATCAAACCGGCGTTGCAACGCATTGCCAACCAACGACCACCGGCGGTAATACCGAATGCGTCGGTTGAAAAGGCGCAAAACGTACAGGCGCAAGACATACCAACGTCCACTATGCCAGTTATGCCGGCCACTCCGATTACGCAGGCATCCCCAGCGGCCCCGCTCAACCTGAATGCGCCGCAACCGCCGAATCCGGCCGACGTGCTTCGTGGCGAACTGTTGAGCCGAGGCACGCTCCTCTGCGCGCTTCTGGCCATTCCTGTGGCGCTGTTCGGCTTGTTCTCGCCTTGGCTGGCCTGGGCTGCGGGTGCACTACTGGCTTGGCTGCTCGCCACCATCGGATTCAATATGGAAGCGCAGCTGGAGCGTGAAGGCCGCCGTGGAGGCAACCGAAAAGCCTCCGACTGGCTCGCACGCGCGGCCACGCTGCCTTGGCATGTGCTCAAAGGGTTGGGCTATGCGGTGCCACGCGCATTGATCATGGCCGCGATCGCCACATTGGGATTGGCGATCGCCACAGTCGCACTGCAATTACCGTTCGCCATGGTGGATACCTCGATATTCGGATTCACGATTCCACTGCCGACTTGGATTGAAGGACCGGTTTCGCAAAGCGGCGTCGTCCAAGCCGGCTGTTGCGCCATCGGTTGGCTGATATGCGCTCTCACTCCGGGGGCTCTGGCGCTGCGATTGGGAGCTGGAACGCTACGTGGCCGCCCGAAATCCAGCACTTCCGCGGAATCGTATGAAATGTAGCGAAAACCAAGAATCGGCAAACGTTTGCAATCCTCAGAAAAACATCAGACAATCGCACGTAGTATGACAACGTAAGCTTTTACGAAATACTTCATTCAGCGATAGCACGCCCACACTACTATGGTGCGCAACAAACGATGAGACATCGAAAGGAATGTGGATGGCCCAGAACAGTAAGGATGCGCAGAAGCGCGCCAGCCGCGCCGAGCGTAGGGCCGCTGAGGCCGCGGCCATGAAGGCCCGCGCCGAACAGATGGAAAAGGAACGCAAGCAGCAGACCATCATCGGCGCCATCGTGGTGGCCGTGCTGGTGATCCTGGTGGCGATCGGCGCGTTCACCGTGTATCACAACATGCACAAGAATGCCAAAACCCAGGCTTCCACCCAAACCGTGGAAGAGGCATACGACAAGCTGCAGAAGGTCAAAAACACGCCAAAGCTCGTCGACGACAAGGGCGGACTGCTGATTTCGAAGAATGGTTACGGCAAGTCCGTCAACGGCGCTCCGACGGTCGCGATCTACATGGACTTCCTGTGCCCGGGTTGTGGCAATCTGCATCGTCAGCTTGATGCGGATCTGCAGAAGATGGTCGATGCGGGGCAGATCAATCTTGATTTGCATTTCATGGCGTTCATGGACAAATGGTCCACCGACGAATATTCAAGCCGTGCCGCGAATGCCGCAATCTACCTAGCCGAGCATGACAGCAATCCGACGCATCTGATCACGTTCATGGAAAAAATGTACGCCGAGGATTTCCAGCCTGAGGAAAGCTCGAACTACAAGTCAGTCAGCGATGATCAGATCAAGGAACAGATGATCGCCTCGGGAGTGTCTGAGGATGTTGCGGACAAGGCGTTCGGCCGCGACTACCAGGATTGGCTTGACGCCATCGACACCTATACGCCGAAGCGTTCCGAACTGTGGAACACGTCCGGAACCTACAAAGACAGCATGACCACCCCAACGGTGACCATAAACGGCAAGTTCTGGAATATGAACCAGCTGAGCACCGCGCAGGAGACCATCGAGGAAGGCCTGCTGGAGGCCATCGGAATCAAGTCAGACGATATAGGAAAGGAAGGCGTAATGCCCTCCATCGGCTCCGACAAGGATCCGATCTCCAACACCACTGGCGAGTGATTAGCCCCACTCAATCCTCATAATCGAAAAAATATACCCCCCCCTACTCGCCAGCGTGCCAGCCAAAGCGCAGTTCTAAGTTGACGGCATCGGGCACGCTGGTTATGCTATTCAATCGTTGCCATTTTTATGCATTATGCTAGAAAGCGGCACAAGCCTCCTTAGCTCAGATGGCCAGAGCGGCCGCCTTGTAAGCGGCAGGTCGTCGGTTCGATCCCGACAGGAGGCTCGAAACCCGTTTCAACGGGCTTTGACCTCTTACCATGGGTAAGTGATCCAGAAGCCTTCCCCCAACTTATGGCTTCTGGCGACCGGACGAGGCTTCCCCCAACCTGCCTTGTCCGGACAGGGGGCAGGACATCCCCTTCTCTCCTGCCCCCTTTTTTCTTTATTCCTTTTCCTCGAAAATGTGGCGGTATAGATAAAACCAGCGGATCCCATGCCATTCGTCCCGATCTGACCGTTACAATGACGGCGATGTAGACAGTCACTGGAAAGAGGACGTATGACGAGAAGGTGGACCCCCCGGAGATTTGTGACGCTTCGGCGTGTTCGTGTGACGGCATGCGTGGTCTCATTGACGCTCGCCTCGACGCTCGCGTTCGGCGTAAGCGCGCGCAAAACCGTAGCTCTGACCATCGATGGCGAAACCACCACCGTAACCACATACGCAATGAGCGTCGACCGTCTGCTACAGGAACGCGGTGTGAAGGTCAAAACGCATGATCTTGTGGAATCCACCAGCCCCACCAGCATGCTGAGCAACCATGACGTGGTTACGGTACGAAGCGCCTACCAGACCACCATCACCATCAACGGGCAGGAAGTGCCCTTCTGGACAGTGGCGACCAGCGCCGAACAGCTAATCGGCTTTTTCGAACAAAACGAAGCAGACGCGGCAAAAGTCACCGTCAATATCGACAACGTGTACAACAAACTCACCGGCGGACTGATCATCAACCAAAACGGGCCGGTCACTGTCATCGCAGACGGACAAAGCTCCGAAGCGCCAAATGGTAAACTGCCGGCGGCCTCCATTCTTGACTCCAAAGGCATCACGCTGAACAAGGAGGATCGCGTCAGCGTCGAAAAAGACAACGGCGAAACGATCTTGCGCGTCCGCCGCGTGACGCACGGCGAGGAGACACGCACGAAAGCGGTGCCATTCGGCACGCAAACCATCATCGACCCCAGCCTGCAGCCTGGCGAAGTCGTAGTCAGGCAGGAAGGTGAGGAAGGTGAAATCCAGCAAACGTACGACGTCACGTATGTGGATGGAGAGAAGGAAAGCGAGACGCTGACCAACGAAACGACCACGAAAATCGCCCTTGACCGGATCATCGCAGTAGGACCGGCAGCATCTTCCGACGATTCGGGGTCAGATGGCGGATCCGGCAATTCCGGAGATACTGGCAATTCCGACAATACCGGGAAAAACGATAATTCGGATAAGAACAGCAATTCCGATAATTCCGACAAGAAAAACGATTCGAACAATAATTCCGATAATACGGACAATTCGAGCGACAACAAAAAAGACGACAGCAAGAAGGACGATTCCGAATCAAAAACGGACCCGGATCCGACACCAACTCCAGACCCGACCCCCACGCCGAATCCGACCCCCACGCCGAATCCGACACCGACGCCCACCCCGACACCGCAACCTTCCGATCCTTCAGCGGGATGCCGCCTCTACCACCCCTCCCCCGCGCAGGCACAGGTCTACGCGGCCGGAGCCGCGGCGCAATATGGCTGGACCGGACAAAACTGGACCGATCTGGTGAAACTGTGGACCCGCGAATCGCGCTGGCTGTGGTATGCGGAAAACGCATCTTCCGGAGCTTACGGCATCCCGCAATCGCTTCCAGGCAGCAAAATGGCGGCATTCGGCGCAAACTGGCGTGACGATGCGGCCGTACAGATCGACTGGGGCCTAAGCTACATCGCGCAATGCTACGGCAGCCCATCGAAAGCATGGGAACATTCCGAACAAATTGGATGGTATTAAACAACGCCGATCGCAACAATACGCAAACGTAACAACGCACACTTTTTCATACCAGTTGAACGGATAATGAGGTAATGACAGAAAACGCGAACGAAACCAACGAAACCGACGAAACTATGCAAGGCCGCCTGTTGGGGGCTGCTGACATTCGCCGTATCGCAGCCGAGGCCGGTATCAGCCCGACAAAAAAATTCGGGCAGAATTTCGTAATCGACCCGGGCACGGTTCGTCGTATCGTGCGCGAGGCGGGTGTGACCGCCGACGATCATGTGCTGGAAGTCGGACCTGGATTGGGTTCGCTGACATTGGCGATTTTGGAAACTGGGGCGACGATGACCGCCGTGGAGATCGACCCGCCCGTTGCGGAACGACTGCCCGGCACCATCGCCGAGTTCATGCCGGACGCGGTGGATCGTTTCTGCGTAGTCAACCGTGATGCACTGACCGTAACGCCGGAAAATCTGCCTGATTTCAATAATGACGATTCATTCACTCTCGTCGCAAATCTGCCATACAACGTGGCCACGCCGATTCTGCTGACGCTGCTGGAACGTTTCGACAATCTCGGAACTTTTCTGGTGATGGTGCAGAAGGAAGTCGCGGACCGACTGAGCGAAAAGCCCGGTTCAAAGATCTACGGCACTCCAAGCGTGAAGCTCGCATGGTACGGCACCGCGGAACGCGTGGGCATTATCGGGCGCAATGTGTTCTGGCCGGCGCCGAATGTGGATTCCGCGCTGGTGCTGTTCAAACGATACGAGGGCGGGCACACGCCTTCCGCCAACAATCCCGACGGTTCCGTGGTGGATCGCGAAACCGTGTTCCGTCTCATCGACGCCGCATTTGGGCAGCGACGCAAAACCCTGCATGCTGCGTTGAAGAAAGTCGTACCTTCCGAAGCGTTTGAACGGGCAGGCATCGATCCGACACGACGTGGCGAGACGCTTACCATCGACGAATTCGTGGCACTGGCACGCGCCATGGGCGAGGTGCCGGAAGCATGAGCGGCAACGGCAACGCAATCAATGAAGTCAGTGTGGACTGCCCTGCAAAAACGAATCTGACCTTGCACGTGGGGACGCCACGCAGCGAATGGGGTGGCCGGCACGAGCTGGACACCATTTACTGCGCCGTCGGCGTATACGACACCGTCACCGCCAGCCGTAAAAAGCCCGGAGCCGGTTTCTCCTTGAATCTTGATGGCGCATATCTTGGCGATCTGGCCTCATCCGGCAGCGACATGCGACGCAACCACGCAGTGCTCGCCCTGTTCGCCATGGCCGAAGCGAGCGGCCATGAACCGGACGTGGCGTTGAACATCGAAAAACGCATTCCCGTCGGCGCAGGCATGGCGGGGGGTTCCGCCGATGCGGCCGCCACGATTCTGGCGTTGAACACGCTATGGAATCTTGATTGGCCCATCGAACGGTTGCAACAGGTCGCCGCTACATTGGGCGCGGATATGCCGTTCTGCCTGACCGGAGGCTACGCGCGAGGCACAGGCTTCGGCGAGCAGATCGAACAGCTCAGCAAGCACAGCAACGACGTGCGCGAATTGACGAAACAGGGCTTTGCGGGCCGTCTGCTGGTCGGCGCGTATCAGGCGGAACTGCGCACGCCGGAAGTGTATGCCATGTTCGACCAAATCGGCGCCGGCGCAGGAGACAACAATCATCTGCAACAAGCGGCGATCTCACTGCACCCACGCAGCGGACAGGCAATCGACGAAGCGTTGCTGGCAGGCGCAAAGCAAGCGTTCGTCTCCGGATCCGGCCCTTCCGTAATCGCATTCGTACCAACCGACGATGCCGCACGCGCCGTGCAGTCGGCATGGCAGCAAAGCCGTTGCGTCGACCGTATCATCGCCTCCAAGGCGCCGGCCCATCCGATTGTGCATATCATCGCGTAACAGTAAGGTTGAAATCAACCGTTTTTTGGAGAAGGACTCGTACATGACTCAGGCTAACGACGAGCGCGCCGCGCGCAAACAGTACATTCGCAGCCGTCAGAAGGTGGTGTTCGCCATCATCGGCGCCATTTTGGCGGTCGCATTGGTAATTTCCTTGCTGTTCTTCTTCCATGTTGGAGGATTGGGCAAAGTCAAATCGGCTGCGGTACAACCGAATTACGGCCAGCAGGCTCCTTGTGCCGCTCAGGAACAGGACGGCAGCAAAGGCAAGTACGTGGAGAACCGCAACATCACCGTGCGCGTGCTCAACGGCACTGAATTCTCCGGCTTCGCACAAGCCGTCAGCAGCGCGCTGCAGAATCGCGAGTTCAACACCCAGGCCGCCGGCAACTACACCAGTTCCAAGGTGGAGCGCACGATGATTATCTTCGGCAAGAACGCCATTAATCAGGCGTACACGGTAAACAGCAACTTCACCGACGCGAAAATGGTGATGGACGATCGTGAGGATATGCTAATCGACGTTGTGGTCGGCGCGACCTTCGACAATCTGCAGAATCAGAAGCAAGTGCCGACCGCCGGTAAGAAGATCGAAAGCTTCGAAGGATGCGTTACCGTCGACAAGATGACCGACGTACAGAAGGCTCCCGAACACGACGCAGTTTGATTTGCTGAGTCTGTGGATTTGCAGATTTGCAGACTGACCGCACGATTCTGTTTTTCATTCGAAAATGCAAATCGTGCGGTCAAAATATTGAAATCGTACGATCAGAAGGCAGATTATTCGGACTGCTGCTCCTCGTACCAGCGATTCAACTCGGCAACAGCGACATCACGCTCGACCGGGCCGTTATCGAGACGATATTCCAACATGTGCTTGTACGCCTTGCCAACCAGCGGCCCCGGTTCAATGCCGAGTAGCTGCATGATTTCGTCACCGTTCAGATCAGGGCGGATCGCGTCGAAATCCTCCTTCTCCTTCAGATCGCGCACGCGCTGTTCCATCTCGTCCATCGCCGACGAAAACACCATGGCCTTGCGCTTGTTCTGCGTGGTCGCATCGGCACGCGTAAGGCGGTTCAGACGCTCGTACAGAGGGCCTGCGTCCTTGACGTAACGACGGACCGCGGAATCCGTCCACGGCTCCTCCACGTAGCCGTGGAAGCGCAAGTGCAGATTGACCAGCTCGCTGACATCCTCGACCATATGATGGTCAAAATGCAGCGCCTTCAAACGCTTGCGGGTCATTTTCGCACCGACCGCATCATGATGATGGAAACTCACCTTGCCGCCCGCCTCGAAACGACGGGTTTTCGGCTTGCCGATGTCATGCATGAGCGCAGCCAAACGCAACGTCAGATCCGGAGCTGGCACAGGGCCGTCCGAGCCGGTTTCAAGAGCGACAGCACGATCAATGACGATCATGGTGTGCTCGAACACGTCCTTATGACGATGATGTTCGTCAATTTCGAGCTGCAATGCCGGAATTTCCGGGAAGACGATATCCGCAAGACCGGAATCGACCAACGCTTCGATACCTGCGCGCGGGCGATCGGACAGCAGCATTTTGACCAGTTCGTCGCGTACGCGCTCGGCGGAAACGATTTCAATGCGATCGACCATGTCAGTCAACGCTTCGGCGGTTTCCGGTTCGATACGGAAGCCCAGTTGCGCTACGAAACGCACGGCACGCATCATGCGCAGCGGATCGTCGTCGAATGACTGGCGAGGATCGACCGGCGTACGCAACACGCCCTTGACCAAATCGTTCGCACCGCCGAACGGGTCGACGAATTCCAATTCGGGCACGCGCAACGCCATGGCGTTCACCGTGAAATCACGGCGGGAAAGGTCGCCTTCCAGCGTGTCGCCATAATTGACTTCCGGCTTGCGCGAGTCGGGGTCATACGTGTCGGAACGGTAGGTCGTTACCTCAACCTGCACTTCCGTGCCATCCTCACGACGGCGCATCGCACCCAACGTGCCGAATTTGCGCCCCATATCCCAAAAGCCATCACGCCCGAAACGGCGCAAAATATGTTCAAACTGCTCGGGACGCGCCGATGTGCAAAAATCCAAATCATGCGATTTGCGATGCAACAGCAGGTCCCGAACGGGACCTCCCACCAACGCCAATTCATAGCCTTCTTCGGCGAACATACGCCCTAATTCAATGGCCTCTGGCCACACTTCGAAGTTCACGCCATCCCTTTCCGGCACCACAAGTTTTCTGTCCTACCAGCATACCGTTACCCCACCTGCACACAGAATTGAGTATGGTTGGAATCATGATTACGCCCGCAGACCTTGCACGCATGCTTGCCCATGCTGCGGACGACCATACCCAAAATCCGATGGCACCGGACAAACTGCTATACACATCGCAGTCCGTTTCCTTGCGGCAAGAGACCATCATCACGCCCAGCGCACCCACCCCAGCAATGATGCCGCAGCGGCGCGCCACAGACGGTCCGACCACATTCGCCTCGCTCGACGCGCAGGAACTGCCGGTGGTACGCGAATATTCGGCAGGCGGTCTCGTATTCGACGACAAGGGCCGTGTGGCGATCATCGCACGTCATTCACGCAGCGGGCATTTGGAATGGTGCCTGCCGAAAGGCCATATCGAAAAAGGTGAGACACCGCAGCAAACCGCCGTTCGCGAAGTACATGAGGAAACCGGCATTTTGGGTGAAGTGGTCGATTCCATCGCCACCATCGACTACTGGTTCACGGGAACCAGCCAGCGCGTGCACAAGCTGGTGCATCATTTCGCATTGCGCCAGATCGGCGGCGAGCTGACGGTGGAAGGCGACCCGGACCATGAGGCGGAAGACGCGATTTGGGTGGATTTTGCTGATTTGGACGACGTTCTCAGCTACCCGAACGAACGAAAGATAGCATGGTTGTACGCAAGGAAACTCAACAGACAGGCGTGAAGGTGAATCAACCCGCACAACGGAACGTTCCGCACGGCATACGTGCTCTTTCGGCAATCCTCGCCATGGTCATGACCATGGCGTTGATGTTGTTATACGCGCCTATGCCACATGCCAAAGCCGAAGAAACGCCGGAAACACAATCGGGAGCCATGCTGTCGATCGACTCTTCCACAGCCGTGCTGACAGACACTTCCGGCTATCATCTGAGCGCAACGGTGACCAACACCACCGATCAGGAAATCCCATCGGGCACGCTGACCCTCGCCATGAACGCCTTCTACACGTTCGTGTCGCGCAACGATATCCAGGAATGGTCGGAAGGCATCGGGCAGATCCCAACGCCCGATATCGTGGGCCAAAGCGAGGTTCCCGCGCTTCAGCCGGGAGCTTCAGCAAACGTGCGCATCGACGCAGAATCAAGCCAAGAAGCACTGGCATCCATCCACTCCTGGGGTCCCAAGCCCGTCACGCTCAACTATGAGGCCGACGGCGTCCAGCAAGACGAAGCACACACTTTCGCAACACGGACCGGAGCCGGACTCAATACCCCCGACACGCCCGCGATGAATATCACCATCGTGCAGCCGCTCGAAGCGCAAGGATGGACCACCGACAGCACCATGCTGGAACAACTCGTCAACAAAGGTGGCGTCACTTCCGCGGAACTTTCGAAAATCGCCGTCCCCGGCAAAGAAGACGAGGCACGACTCAAGTCGCTGGAAGAGACGTTCACCAAGCATGACAAACTGCAGGTGGTGGCCGATCCGACCTATCTGAAGGCGATGTCGATGCCGACGCAAGTCGACGGCATCACGCAACCGTCCCTGTTCGACATCACCGCCTATTCCGCGCTGAACGACAGTAAAACCTATGATTCGTCAGGCGTCGGCACCTCGCAATGGAGTGCCGAACAGGCCTTGAAAAGCTATCAATCGGCGTTGGGTGACCCGAACGCGAGTATGACCACGTATGCATGGCAGGGCACTGGCAATTGGACGATCGAGGCGCTTACGAAAGCCAAACAGCAGGGGTACGACACCGTCATCGCCACGCATGATTTCGAAGCGGACGATGCGGCCACTGCGGAAACAGGCAAGGCCATAGTGTCCACCGACACGGGTGACGTCACCGTACTGACCGCGCAAAGCGTGCTTTCCAACCTTGCACAGGGCAAGGCGACCAGTTCCGACGCCGAAGCGGATGGCGAGGGAACAACGGCCGGGCGTCTCGCACGATTCGTCGCGCAAAGCGCGTTCTACCAAATGGAACAGCCGTATGCGGAACGCAACCTGCTGGTCTGCCTGAACGACAATTCCGACCCAGCCGTCGTGGACGCGCTGATGACGGACGTCGAACAATCGCCATGGCTGAACATCACTGATCTGAACACATTAAGCAACGCCGACCCCACTTTGAGCGGCGACGATGCGGCCGCGATCGTGCCGCAATCCGACGGAATCAATGATGCGACGCGAGCCAATCTCAGGCAGACGCTCAGTACGCTGGCAACCTCAGCAAGCGACATCAAACGATTTAACGCGTCCATCCTCACCGACGACGCCAAGCAGGCCCCCGCAGGCCTCAAAACGTGGCGCAGACAGCTCGTCAACGCGCACGGCATCATGGCCTTGCACGCGCTAGGCGGCGAAAATCCAGCCGGAAGCACCATGGTGGAAGGAGCCGGGCAACTGGCGTCCCTGCTCATCAACGGCGTGGCCATCACACCGACGGAAAACGTCAACGTGGTCAGCGAAACCGCGCAAATGCCCGTTACCATCAGCAACAGCCACCCCTATCCGGTCACGGTAAAAGTCTCATCGTTGACCAACTCCATGCAGATCGTCACTTCGCGTTTCGACACCGTGGAAGTGCCCGCGCACGGCGAAGCCCAAGTGGCATTCACCATCCGCGTGGCCACCTCAGGCACCGCGGACGCCACACTCAGCCTGCAGGACAGGCAGGGCATCACATTCGGAGCGACACAAACCACCCACATCACCAGCGCATTGCAGATCAGCGACAAAAGCGGCTTCATCATCATCGGCATCGCCGTGCTGCTTGGAGCTTTGGGACTGTGGCGCCAATTCCACCGTAAGAAGGATCCCGACGAATGAGTTCTTCCGTTGGCCGTAATTCACTGATCATGGCCTCCGGCACCGCGGCCTCGCGCGTGACCGGGCAAATCCGCACCATTCTGCTCGCCTGGGCTTTAGGCACCACCGGCTATGCGGCAAACGCCTACCAGGCCGGATCCATGATTCCGCAGGTCATCTACACCCTGGTTTCCGGAGGTATCTTCAACGCCGTGCTCGTACCGCAGATCGTGCGCACGTTGAAGGCGAAAGACGCCGAAACCAGGCTCAACAAGCTCATCACGCTCGCCATCACCATGTTGTTGGCAGTGGCGATTCTGATGGCGCTGTGCACGCCGCTGCTCACCAAACTGTATGTGAACGGCAGCCCGGAAACCATGGCGTTGGCAACCTCTTTCACCCTGTGGTGCATGCCCCAGATTTTCTTCTATGGCCTGTATACGGTGGTCGGCCAGATTCTTGCGGCCAAAGACCATTTCACCGCGTATGCGTGGAGTTCGGTGGGCGCGAACATCATCAGCTGCATCGGTTTCGGCACGTTCATCGCATTGTTCGGCCGCGCCACGGAACATCCGCTTGATTTTTGGACCGCCGACAAAATCGCTTTGACGGCCGGAACATGGACGTTGGGCGTGGCATTCCAAGCGTTGGTATTATTCATTCCGCTGACCAAAATCGGATTGAAATACCGTCCGCAATTCGGACTTCGCGGCATCGGCTTGCGTTCCATGGGTCCGGTCGCGGCTTGGAGTGTCGGCATTGTCGTAATCGACCAGCTCGCCAATATCGTAATCACGCGCACGTCCACCAACGCGCCGATGCTCGCGCAGCAGCAGTTCGGCATCAATCCGCTCGACGTGGCCGGCAATGCCTCATACCAGAACGCGTACACGATTTACATGCTGCCATATTCGCTGATTGCCGTTTCGCTTGCAACCGCAATTTTCCCGAAAATATCCCGTGCGGTCGCCGACCATAATATCGCCGAAGCGCGTGCCGATCTAAGTCAGGCACTGCGCAATATGGGCGTGATCATGTGCTATTTCTCGGTCGCTTTCGTAGTGATGCCCGTTCCGATCATTCTCGCGTTGCTGCCGTCTGTGAACGTCAGAGAGGCGATTCTTATGGCGGGACCGTTAGTCACGCTTGGCGTGGGACTCCCGTTCGCCAGCGCGTATCTGATTATCCAGCGCACGTTCTATGCATTCGAAGACGGCAAATCGCCGTTCATTTTCATGCTGTTTGCCATGGGCATTCAAGCGGTAGGCGTGATCATCGGCGCGAGACTACTCCCCCCTACCGAATGGACGACAATGATCGGCATGCTAGGAGCCATAAGCTACATACTGCCGATCCCCATCCTGTATGCCATGCTGCGCAAACGATTCGAAAACAATATCGACGGTCCGCACATAGCCATCTCGTATCTGAAATCGATTGGCGCGGCAGCAGCTACCATGCTCATCGGCATGACGGTACGTGACAGCATCTACCAGCTTGTCGGCGCCCAAATCGGAGCGGTGGACGGTCATATGAACTGGATTCAGGCAGTGGCGTGCGCCTCGCTGCTGGCCATAGTGACCTTCATCGTTTACGTGGGCACGTTGTGGCTGCTGCGTTCCGAGGAATTCAACGAGACGATCGCGCTGATTTCCTCACGTATTCCCGGACTTCGCAAGCCGACCAGCCCCAACGATAGACTGGAACAGGGCGACGCCGAAAACGGCGAGTGACCATAGGCAGAACAAACGTTTACAAAAAGTTGAAGGAACCCATGAAACCTCAGCTGGGAGATACCATCAGCAATCGCTACGTGCTCGTTTCGCCATTGCGCGAAGAAACCGGACTGCAGGTCTGGAAGGCCAGCGACCATGTGCTCGCACGGGATTGCCAGCTGTTTATCGTCAGCAACAGCAAGGCATTGCAGGAAGTCAACGCAACCGCTTCTATGCTGGCAATTTCGCATGATTCCCACTTCACGAAAGTGCTGCAGCTCCAGCATGTCGGCCAGGTCGCGCTGGTGGTGACGCAGCTTGACGAAGGCATGACCCTCAGCGAATATCTTGCGCTGAATGCCAACCAGCCGTTGAGCTATACAGCCATGCGCTCCATCATTGGCGAAGTCATCGAAGCGTTGCATGCACTGCAAAAAGACAATCTCACGCATTTCTCCATCAGCACCGACACGGTACGACTGACCCGTTCCGGCATTCAGATCGCAGACGCTCCGGTGAGCATCATGCTTGCCGACACTTCCTGCGCTCAAGCTTTGGAAAATCGGGAACAGCTTGCGATTCGGCAGATTGCGGCATTGCTGTATGCGATGTTGACCCGACGCCCGTCCACATTGTCGACTGATTTCCGTCTGGAAGCGCTTGCGCCGACCACGCCGATGGAATTCCGTGTGATCTGCAAGCGCGGTCTTGAACTTGCGGAGGATGACGGCTTCCCCACCGTTCCAATGGCGACCATTGCGGAATTGGAGGCGCTGCTTGGCGAATACCAGCCGCTATCATCGTTGGGGGGCATGGATGTCACGTTGCCTTCCATGGATTCGGAATGCTCGATCGCCAATGTTCCGTTGCTGCAGATTCTTGAGAAGGATGCGCTCCCACTGCCGGATACGCTGGCGGCGGCTGGAAGCATTCCGGAAATGACGTTCACGGCCCCCGAACCGCATAACGATTTTTCCGATGGCAAGGAGGCTTTGGCGAAAAGCGTCGCGGCCACCAGTGGAGCGGTGAAATCGTTGTGGAGCAGCGGCCGTGAGCTGTTGAGCGAAGAAGACATCGATGGCGTGACCGACACCAGCGATTCCCCCTTCTCTTTCCCCATCAGGGTTTCCGTACCGGCCGATGGCATGTCATCCGACGATTCCCAGTTGGAAAAAACCGGCCGCATTCCAGTGATCGGCGCGGATGGTCAGGTCATTCAGCCCGGCGAGGAATCCGCTCGCGCGTTGAAAGCAGAGCAGGAGGCGATCGACGCCGCGTATGCAGCCGGTCGAGCCGCGGTTCCGCCGAGCTTCACGCCGAAGAATCCTTCTCCCGCTTCGGCGAATACTGACGTTGCCGACGCGAAACTGTTCGGCAAGCTGAAAACGAAGGTCGTTGCGATTATCGTTGCGGTCATCGTGGTTGCGGTTGCGCTTGGTTTTGCAGTTCATGGTTTGATGCAGCCCTCAGATTCGGTTACGACTGATTCAAAAGGACCATGGCCGGAAATGAATCTTGACGAAGTGCCGTTCGGCGAGGGAGATCAATCGGATGCGAATTCCGCAGATTCCTCCAATGCCGATTCGTCCGGCAATGCCGATTCGTCCGGCAATGCCGATTCGTCCAATTCCAAGGATTCTTCCGATACTTCCGCCAATGCGCCGGCATCCGGCGATTCGACGGCATCCAAGAAACTCAAGAAAACCGAAGACAAGGTCGTGACCGCCGACAAGCAGTCGAAAAAGGTGCCGGATCCGAAGCAGCCGGAAAACACGACCGCATACGAAATTGACAATCGTAAGTTCCTGTCGAATCCTGACGGACAGCAGGGCTACGGATATTACGTGCACCTGAGCCAGCCGCAGAAGGCGTATCGCATGGTCATCAAGATTCGTTCTTCGGGCGGCCAGGGATACATTCGTGTGAACGCGACGGACAGCCCATCCCAGGGCAAGCAGGTGGCGCAGTTCGAATTCGACGATTCCGGCACTACCGAAGTAAAGTTCGACAAGTCCGTGGAAACGCAGGACATCATGCTATGGGTGCCGCTTGATAGTCTGCCGGGCAACCAGCTGTATATCGAAAGCATTCAAGTGTTCTGATCATTGTCACCGTCTTTCTAACGTTTTCCAGAGAAGACACACATGGAGGGCACGTGTAATACGCACGTGCCCCCTCTTGTATCCACCACTCGATTGTCTGTCTGCCAAAATCGTGCGGCTAAGCCAGCAAGCCATGCAGCCAATCGCATAATCCATCTGCACAAGTCGCATTTCCTGTCTGTACAACTCCCAATTGGTGGTCAAATCCGACTTGTGCAGACATAAAACCGGGGTTATACAAACACAGAACGCAAGTTGTACAGGCAATCCGCCTCATAGACCACTTACTCGGGCCAGTGCTCGAAGAGGGTGAGGAGCTTTTCGACGTTGGCGTCGCTCCAGCTGTCGATTCGAGGGCCATCGTACGCGCTGTTGTACGGCTGATCGAACACGACCACATGCTGCCCCGCCTCGCGCAGGGTTTCGATGTTCGCCGGCGAATCGTCAATATGAATCGTGGCCTGCATACTATCTTTCAGCCCGGTAAAGCACAGGCTCATGTACGGAATATGGTTGCTGTCCAACCATTGCGCGGTGTCGGAAACAACCATCTGATGCTGGCCGGACACGAACAGCCGGTGCGTGACGATGCGAATGTACACATGCTCGCCCGCCAATCGTTGCAACGCCTGCGCAACTCCCGGAAGCGGCTTCATCGTTGCATACAGATGCTCACGTTCCGCGGCTTTATGCGTTTCGATGTAATCGTCGAGCGTGTCGAACGGCCATCCATCCTCGCGAATGAGATTGTAATGCGCGGTCTGCAACGCACGTTCCGGCACGTCAATGCCCTGCCGCTGCAGGTAATCGCGGATCGCACCCTTGTAATCCGCGCAGACGCCATCCAAATCGAGATTGAGCACGCGATATCCCTGCACGCCCACGCGCTGGCTCTCGTATTGTTCAGGAATAGTCGCCATATATCACATTCCTTTCTTACGCCCGACGCCAATCAGCCCGTCGAACAGCCACACTAATCAACTCGCTATCAATCAATGTAACCTGACATTCGCCGGCAACAAGCGCAAATACTCCCGCAAGTAAGGAAGATCGAAAAGATAGAAAATGTCTAGAAAAAATGATGACCTTGCAAAAAGTCTTACAAGAGAACGTTTTTTGAGACTTTCATAGAAAAGATCGAAATCTGAAGATCGCGCCGCTTCTTTTTGCGACGGCGACACCACCCTGCAATCGACGATCGACTTTTCATCACAGCATCATTACGTTTATTTCAAGATTAGCCGATGAAAATACAAAAGAATCAACGATCATTGCATGACATCGACAGTTGCGTCTGCCTATAATGAAGGCACAACAGAACAAAGAGACATGATGCGGCAGGAGCCGGAGAGAAAACCGGAGCCGCACCCCACACGCGGGGAAACGGCAACGCCACCCGCGCTGAAATAACAGGAAAACAAACAAGACTTACGGCAGCGGCCAGAGGAAAGAACAGAAAACAGGAACGCCGCCAAGCCAAACGAAAGGAAACATCATGAAGAACAACACTTTCAACCAGATTGTCAACGCCAACCTCGCTTCCATCGATCCGGGCTTCGGCCAGTTCGCACTCGCCAAGGCCAGCGCCGATCTGTTCAAGAAGATCATCAATAAGTGATCCAAGGCCTGCGCAGGCAGGCGTCACGTTTATACAACCAAAGGGCTTGCGTTCCACATGGAGCGCAAGCCCTTTTTCTCATATTCCACTCAAGCGCTGCCAGGAATCCAGCACCACCAGCAACTGCACGCACAGCCCCACACACACAGCTCATGTTTCACGTGAAACTTTGTAGATGATCCGGCTTGGAAAGTACTCGATAATACGCCATAGGAAAAAAGAATACGTGAAATCGTGCGATGCGCGGCTGTTCGCTTCGGCGGTTCGCTACAGTGGGAATATGAGTGATTTGCGAGATGTGATTATTGTCGGATCCGGCCCTGCAGGATATACCGCGGCCATATATTTAGGCCGGGCTGGATTCAAACCACTGGTCATTGCGGGCGCGCTGACCCCAGGCGGGCAGCTCGTCAACACCACCGAAGTGGAGAATTTCCCGGGCTTCCCCGATGGTATTATGGGGCCGGAACTCATGGATAATATGCAACGCCAGGCAGAGAAGTTCGGCGCAGAAATCGTTTGGGATGATGTTGTTTCCGTAAGCAACGATGACGTCACCGGTGTGAAAACCGTGCGCATCGATCAGGGGGACGTTTTTGAAACCCGTGCTTTGATCATCGCAACCGGATCGGAATACCGCAAGCTCGGCATCCCTGGAGAGGTGGAATATTCCGGCAAGGGAGTGTCGTATTGCGCGACTTGCGACGGCTTCTTCTTCCGTGATAAGCCGATTATTGTGATCGGCGGTGGCGATAGCGCATTCACTGAGGCTGATTTTCTTTCCCGATTTGGATCGTCGGTGACGTTAATTCATCGTCGTTCCGAATTCCGCGCATCGCAGATTCTCGTGGAACGCGCTCAACAGAATCCGAAAATCACCATCGTCACGGATTCCGTGGTGGAGGAAATCGTGGGTGACGGCAACGGAGCCCAATCCGTGAACATTCGCAACGTTATCACCGGAGAGATTAGCACGATTGCCGCAAACGGTATTTTCGTAGCGATTGGCCACTCCCCAGCCACAGCTTTTATTGACGGCATTGTGCAGCGAGATGCGGCTGGATATATTCAGGTAGACGGTGCCAGCACACGCACCAGCACTGCCGGCATTTTTGCAGCAGGCGACTGTGTTGACAGTATTTACCGTCAGGCGATCAGCGCCGCCGGCATGGGCTGCCGGGCCGCCCTTGACACCCAAGCCTACCTCCAGCAGTAACACTCCCCATGACGGTCATTCACACAGCCATTCACACAGTCACATCACAGTCATGACCGTGTGAATGACCGTCATATGACCGTGATACAAAGTCACACCCTACAAAAAACTTGAAAAACGAACGGAAGGGCAGCATATTCTATGCTTGACCGTAGGCTTTGATCACTGAGCAATAAAGAGGAAAAGCCCGATGGGCTTTACTCAAGCAAAGTGAACGGCTTGCCACGAAGACCGCACAGCGGTATCTTACGCGTGTCGAGCGTAGAGTACGCCGCCCTTCCGTGGACATCGCAGTCATCACAGTCACTCACACAGTCACATCACAGTCATGACTGTGATAAAATCAAAATGACCGTGTGAATGACTGTGATATGGAGGAAGCTATGTCCATTCTCCAAGAACCAATCCAAAACGCGATAGCACGATTGCGCAAACAGCATAATGACGACGGCGATTACGAAGCAAAAAGCTGTCAGCGATCCCTCAGCAAAGACGTGTGGGAAAGCATCAGCGCCTTCGCAAATACACATGGTGGCACTCTGCTCCTTGGTTTGGATGAACACAATGGATTCACTTGCGTTCAGGATTTTCACCTCGACAGAGTGCGGGACCAACTTATCGAAGGTATGGGAGATGGCGGTAGGGATGGAATCAGACTCTCAAATCCTCCAAAATATGATGTTTCACGTGAAACCGTTGGCGGCGGTCAGATTCTCGTTATTCGTATATATGAAAACGATATAGATTTCAAGCCATGCTATATTACCGCCAAAGGAATTAAAAGCGGTAGTTTCAAACGAATTGATGATAAAGATGTTCTCCTATCATCAGCAGAATTATATGAAATTCAAAATATACTACATCCAAGTAGTTCTGATCTTGAAATTATTCCTAATGCCTCTATTGAAGACCTTAACTCTTCTGTTGTCGATACTATTTTTGTAAGAAAACAAGGCACTAAAGCCTTGCGTGGAGCAGAAACAAAAGAAGAAAAACTAGCGCGATTAAACATTGCGGATCGACAAGGTCGCATACGGATGGCGGGATTAATTGCAGCCGGTAACTATCCTCAACAATTCTTCCCACGTCTCTTTATCGACGTTGCTGTACATCCAGGCATTGAAAAATCGCAGCCAGGTGCACTAAGGTTCCTCGACCGCGTAGAATGCGAGGGATCTGCATCAGAAATGATCAACGATGCAGTAAATGCTACATCTCGAAATTTACGATCTTATTCGTTCATCGAAGGCATCGGAAGAAAAGATGAATTGGAAATTCCTTCCGAAGTTCTGCGTGAAGCCATCGCCAACGCAGTAGTGCATAGGGAATATCATCCGTATTTTCAAGGCCAGCCGGTCACTGTCGACGTTTACGCAGACAGGATCGAAATATCGAATCCAGGTGGCCTATGGGGAGGCAAAACCATTGATAATCTCGCAGATGGACAATCTCGATGCCGCAATAACGCCCTCATGCAGCTCGTACAAACCACCCCTGTGATCGGAAGCAATCTTATCACCGCCGAGGGTCAGGGCGGAGGAATCATCCTCATGATGAACGAAATGCAGAACCGCGATCTGCGCGCACCGGAATTCCGCGCGACTCAGGACTCCTTCACTGTGGTGTTGTGGCGTTCCAGCGTCAATCTATCCAACAAAGCTGATGAGATTATCTCTGAAATTAAAAATACTGAACCAACTCATAAAAACGATACAACAAACATGTTGTCGAATACTATGAAAAATAAGGTTGATATTCTCGCTTTTATTCCAAAGAATAAAGATATTACCGCAAGGGAGCTTGCTGATATTACTGGAAAATCAGTTGAAACAATTCGCCGTAATCTAAGAAAGTTAATACAAGAAAATAAAGTTGAAGCCATCGGTAAAACGAAAAGCAGAAATCGTATGTACCGACGAATCAACTAATTCCTATAGAAAGATGCCGTCAAATACCACCAAACAAGGAATCACAAAAACGCTAAAAATAAGCGGAAGGGCGGCATATTCTGTTCACGACTGTAAGCTTGGCCAAATGGCTTTGAGTGTGCCGTGAATAGAATATGCCGCCCTTCTGCGAACATCACACTGATCCGACAGAGAAACTCGAGAAATACTATTCTTCAGCAGAGGGAATGAGCATGTCGATAATGCGCTTCATGTCATCTTCGGATTTGAAGACGATTTCGATGCGGCCATGTTCCTTGGACCCTTTGATAGAAACCTTCGTGCCGAACTTCTTTTCAAGTCCGAGCTGCATTGGCGTTCCAGCCCACGGATTCAGCTTGTTGGTCTTCGCTTTCTTCGGCTGATCCGATTCGGCGGCCTTCATCGACACGATTTCCTCGGTGCTGCGAACAGACAGCCCTTCGGCAATAATGCGCGTCGCAAGCTGTTCCATATCAGCTTCAGCCGGCAATCCCAGCAGCGCACGCGCGTGACCGGCCGATAAGAGTCCGGAGGCGACCTTCTTTTGCACGGTTGCAGGCAGATTCAGCAATCGCAAGGTATTTGCGATCTGCGGTCGTGATTTCGAGACGGATTTCGACAATTGCGCCTGTGTCAGACCGAAATCGTCGATCATCTGCTGATAGGCGGCCGCTTCTTCCAGCGGATTTAACGCAACGCGATGCAGATTCTCCAGCAGAGCGTCACGTAACATGTCGTCGTCGGCCGTGGTTTTGACGATCGCAGGAATCGTTTTCAGACCTGCGATCTGTGAAGCACGCCAGCGACGCTCACCCATGATGAGCTCATACATGCTATCCATGCGACCGTCGAACATATTATGCGACTCGTCATTGCTGGCGGCGTTCTCCTTGCGCGCGGCCTCGATCTGCGCAAGTGGGCGTTTCCGTACCACGATGGGCTGCAGCACGCCGACTTCCTTGATGGAATCGGCAAGCTCACGAAGATCATCCTCGTCGAAAATAGTGCGTGGCTGATGCAGGTTGGGTCCGACATCACTCAGACGCAATTCAACCAAGTAACCACCCTGCACCGGCAGCAGTTCCGGTTCGTCGTTCTTTGCATCTTCGTTCTTTTTTACCGCAGCGGTTTCACGTGAAACACTCCCCTGCTTCGCGTCGGCAGAAGGATCGACAGGACTGGTGGCGCCGAAGAACATGTCGGCTGGATGAGCCGCTTCGTTCAGCGTGATGGAAGGCATGTTGGCACGATGAACGCTTCCTTTCTTGGTTTCGTGTGAAACGTTCTTCTTCATGTCGTGGACGGCATCAACGGAAGCCTGGGCTGTCGCCATGGAGCTTTTAGCGCCTGTGTTCTTTCTCACAGACGGCACGGCAGCACTGCCAGCCATGCTTCCGGAAATTTTCGCGGACGGCTTGTTATCGGCCTTCACCCCTACAGCAGGCGCAGCCGGCTCAGCGGCAGCTTCCGACTTTGCCGACTCTCCTGGAAGAGACGGAAACAGCGCGCCGAGACCCATGCCCAAACGTGATTTCGTAGCCATGATCAGTTCTCATTCCTTCTTGCATCAATAGCCTGCAACACCGTCTGCGAGCGACGTGCGAGTTCCAACGCGGCCTCACAGTAGGAGATTGCACCCATGCCCTTGGGGTCATAGGCGATAACGCTTTGATTAAAGCTCGGCGCTTCCGAGATTTTCACCGTTCGTGGAATCGTGGTGTCCAACACGATGGTCGGATAGTGGCTTTTGACCTCGTCATGAACTTCACGGCTGAGCAGGGTTCGCTTATCGAACATGGTGATCAGCATGGTAGAAACAAGCAATGACGGATTGAAATGTTCCTGCACCAGCCCGATGGTATTGATAAGCTGACCAAGACCCTCCAACGCATAATATTCAGCTTGGATCGGAATCAGCATCTCATGCACCGCGCACATGGCATTAATTACCAGCAGACCAAGGCTCGGAGGGCAATCGATAATCACGTAATCGTAGTGTTCCTCGCTGTTCTCAAGAAACTCATCGACCGCGGTTTTCAGTAGAACATTGCGATTTTCCATGTCGGCGACTTCCAACTCGGCACCGCTCAGATCGATGGAGGCTGGCACCACGTCAAGCAGATCGAAGTCAGGGCAGGTGCGCTTGACTTCGGCAATGGTTTTCCTGCCTTCAATCACGTCGTATACCGACGGCTCTCCCGACGCATGCGGAGCACCCAACGCGGTCGACGCATTGCCCTGCGGATCCATATCGATCAGCAGCACTTTGGAACCGAACTGGGCCAACGCGGCGGAAAGATTCACCGCAGACGTGGTTTTGCCAACGCCACCCTTCTGATTGGCGACCGCGATCAGGCGCGTCTGCTCCGGCTTTGGGCAAACGGCCTTCTGCAAGGCGCGATAGCGAGACGATTCGTCGGCGATCTGCGAACCAAGAGGAGAATTCGACCCTCCGAAAATTCGTTTGATGGTTTCCGTCGCCGATTCCATCGATGTCAGGTTATCTGGTCCTTCAGGTCCAGTCATACGTCAGCCTTCCTTACGATATGCTTAACACTCAAGTTTCATCATTTGGGTGGACAGAACCGACCCGTCCACCCATTGTGCGCAAATGTGGATAACTGTGGATAGTCTGTGGATAACTTGCATTGCTTGCAAAAAGTTATCCACAGACATCTTGTTGCTATTCCAACATTTTTTTGCGCTTTATTTCAATGAGTCTCCAGTTGTGGATAATGTGGACAACTTGCCAAAATGGTGGATAACTTACTTTTTATCCACCATGAGCACATGGGTCGATTCAAGCCCCGGCCCGACCTCGGCATCCACCACTCGCGGACGAACGCCGCCGCACTTGGCGATCTCCTTGGAGGCTTTTTCGATCTCCTCCTGAGCGGACCTTCCCTTCAATGCGACCAGACGTCCACCGCGTTCAAGCAACGGCAACGTCCACCCGGATAGCTTGGTCATCGGTGCAACGGCACGACAGGTCACCACGGCGAACGGGTGCCTTGCCTGAATGGGCTTGCCATCCAAATCCAGCACAGGACCGCGGGCAACCGCTCCTCTGCCGTTCCTGCCGCCTTTGCCGTTCCTGGCGTTGCCATTACCACGGTTGCCGCCCTGAACGCCAGACGCACCCGCAATGGCCTCGATCATCTCATTAGCCCTGGCACGCACCACCGTAACGTTCTCCAGCTCCATGTCCTCCACGCACTCGTTCAGCCATTCGATACGCCGTTCCATAGGCTCCACGAGAGTGAACTGGTGATCCGGCAGGCATGCGGCCGCAACGATACCGGGAAAACCGCCGCCGCTGCCAATATCGGCAACCGTTTTGAACTGCTTCTTGGCCGTGGATTCCCTCACGAAAGGCACAATGGCAGCCGAATTCAGAATATGGCGTTCCCAAATAATCGCAACGTCTCGTGGTCCGATCAAGCCACGGGGTTCGCCTTCTTCGACAAGTTTCGCATGAAAAACACGCATCTTGCCCAACGCATCCCCCAGCACTTCCTCAAGAATCGGCGAATCATCAAGTTCGTCTGTCACATCACTCATGGGCACCATCCTATATCCTGCTCTTCCTTATTGCCGGTATTCCAGCCATTACTCCCCGACCAATGCCGGCAATATCGCACGGCCTGCGCAGACCGTGCGCAAGTCCATGCGCACATAGGCGTCACGTACCCGGCGCACGACCTGCGTGTAGTCACTCATCAATCGCAATAAAAAAGCGCCACCGTGATGGTGACGCCATGTTTCACGTGAAACGAGCCGAAATCAGGCCTCATCCTCGTCTTCGGTTTCCTCGGCGACAGAAGCCTTAAAATACACCGTAACGTAACGATGTGGCTCCTCGCCGTGGGAACGGGACTTCATACCTTCCTCACGCACCACGTCATGCACGATCTTACGCTCGAAGGAATTCATCGGCTTCAGGTCGACCGGCTCTCCGGTCTCGCGTACCTCGTCGATGGCATCCAGCGCGATGTCGTGCAGACGCTGACGCTTGCGCTTTAGATAGCCGTCGACGTCCACAATAAGATGGGAACGTTCGCCGGTCTTCTGCTGCACGGCAAGTCGCGTCAGCTGCTGCAATGCGTCAACAACCTCGCCGTTGCGTCCGATAAGATGCTTGATATCCGTATCATCATCGGCGACAATTTGCACGGTAGGGCGATTGTTGCGCACGCCCATTTCGATATCACCCTCGTAATCGACGATATCGAGCAGTCCTTCAAGATAGTCGGCAGCGATATCAGCTTCCTCGTTGAGCTGATCGATGGTTTTTTCCTCATCTTGCGCCATGGTGGTTGTACTCCTTTGAGCGGGGTTTCTATTACTAAAGTCTTGTTATGTAAAGTCTAATTTACTGTTTACCACGTCGACAATAAACGCTGATAAAAGTGGTGTGTCCCGCGTTTCATGTGAAACACGGGACACACTCTTACTCACTTCTTTTTCTTTTTACGGCTCGGCTGCTGACGCTGGTAGCCGTGCTTTTCCTTCGCTTCGGCGGCTTCCTTAGCCTTCTGCAGCGCCTCTTCCTCGAGGGATGGCAGACCGGCCTTGGCTCGGCGGGCGTTCTCATGAACATGATCACGCTTTTCCTTCGCTTCGGCGGCCGGAGATCCCGGAGTCGGGAAGACGTGGATCTGCCAGATGGAACGCAACAGATTGCAGATGTTGTTGGTGAGCCAGTACACCAGCACAGCGAATGGCATGGCAATACCGGAGAAAATGTACATGATCGGGAACATCCACAACATCATCTTCTGCATCATTTCGGTCTGCTTGTTTGCCGCAGACTGAGCCATGTTACGCTTCATGCTGTTGTACTGCATGAACCACAGGCAGAAGCACATCAATGCAACGAAGATGGCGATAACTACTTTGCCATGCACGGCAGCGGTCGTGAAGTTATCAGCCACGTTCACGCCGAACACTGTGGTGGACGTGAACTGCTTGGCTGTGGCGATGTCGAAAGCGCCAAGACCCTGTCCGTCCCTGAATTTGCCGCGTGCGATGTACGGAATGGCTGACAGCGTATAGAACATGCACATGAACACGGGACCCTGCACGAACATAGGGAGCATGGAAGTGCAGCCACCCATCGGGTTCGCATCATTGTCCTGGTAGAGCTTCATCATCTCGCGCTGCATGGCTTCCTTGCTGGCGGGATCGTTCTTGCCCTTGTATTTGTTCTGGATACGCTGCATCTTTGGCTGCAGGACGGCCATCTGGGCCTGCATCTTGCGCATGCCCTTCATGGACTTGTAGAACAGCGGAAAAACGCATGCCTGGACCACAAGTACTAGGAATACGATGGACATGACCCACGAGAAACCGATCTCGTTCATGCCCAGCATCACCAGGAACTTATGGAATACGGCCATGATCTGCGTCATGAGCCACTCGACGGGATACAGGAGCTTATACAGCCAGCCCCAGAAACCGCTGTCGAGGAGGAATTGATTTTGATTCATTACAGGCCAGTCTCCTTATCGCCTATAGGTTTTTCTACGTTCAGAGGCGTGAGCCGAGGTTCCTCGTGTGCCTTCGACCACGAACATCTGTAAAACAAGGAATAAAGCTGCGGAACGTCGTCAATTCCCCCACGGTTCCACTGATTGCAGCGAAGGAGGCGCAATAACGCAAGAAGGCCACCCTTAAGGCGGCCAAATCGTTCAATCGCCTGAATCGCATAATTGGAACAGCTCGGATAATACCGGCATCGGGGTGCGGTATGGGCGGAAATATGCTTTTGATACCAGCGGATGAGCCGCACCATCGAATTGCGACGATGCGCGGAGCTCATTGCTGAATAGCGGTTTTACGTTTCACCGCTTCAAAACACGATGCCATCTGCTGTTCAAGCGACAAAAAATCAGCACGCGCGGCACTTGGCTTGGCACGTAACACGATATCGCATGATTCAGGCAAAAGAGATTCGTATTTCCGCGCAAGCACGCGAAAACGCCTTTTCACGGTATTACGCGTGACCGCGTTGCCAACGGCTTTGGAAACAGCCAAGCCAACACGACGACCATACACCGCCGCGGTACCGTCCGTAACAACATCGTCGTGCATCAGATAATGCACGACGATGTCTTCTCGCGATACCCTACGACGGCGTTTGAGCACCGCAACAAAATCGCGATGGCTTTTCAGCCGTTCCACCGCTCTATGCCGTTAAATCAGGCAGCGAGGGACTTGCGGCCCTTGGCGCGGCGACGGTTGATCAGAGCGCGGCCTGCGCGGGTGCGCATACGCTGACGGAAACCGTGCTTCATGTGACGACGGCGGTTGTTCGGCTGGAATGTCCTCTTCATAATTAATGCTCCCGGTGTTTTTAGCCATGCCAAGGCACGGCTCCTCATGAGTCAAGCTCTACCAAGTTACTCTGACCCCTGAACAGAGTAATTGACTCCACTAATTCCTTCACATTTTGTGGGGACTCTCCCCACAAAACAATCCACAAAAAACGTTGGTATATCGCCAAACTCCCCACAAAAGTTATCCACAAACTACATTACTGTCATTCACAATTCAATCATTTCAACACGCTTACCGGTGGATAACTCAGGGAAAAGAGAGTACAAATAAACAGTTGCACTACTAGTAGAAGTCTGTCGAGAAAGGGGAATCCGTGGCCGATACGACAACCGATCCTCTCGATCAGGCTCGCGGGGTATGGTCCGACGCGCTGGCGTTGCTGCACCAGAATCCCGCACTTTCCGTACGTGACAAAAGCTGGCTGGAAAATGTTTTTCCGGAAGGCATGTGGGGTCCCACCATCGTGTTGTGCGTGCCCAGCGCGGCCGCGCAGCAGACACTGCAGAACGAATTGAACCAGCCTCTGCTGGAAGCCTTGCGGGAGTCTGCGGAACAGGACATTTTCCCCGCATTCAAGATTGCGGAAAAGAAAGAACCGGCACAGCCGCCCGTTGAAGAATACCCCCATTTCACCCCTGCGCCACATGTTGAGGAAACCACGCAGGGCCAGCTTCCCATTCCGGTCGCCATGCCTCCGGAGCGCCCCAACACATTCCAACGAGGCCAGAACAGGCCTTTGCTGGACCCTAAGACCCATCTGAACAAGAACGCCACCTTCGACACCTTCGTCCCTGGCGATTCCAACCGTTTCGCGCGCACTGTCGCATTAGCCGTCGCGGAAGGTTCCGGCCATGATTTCAACCCGCTGTGTATCTACGGCGGCTCCGGCCTGGGCAAAACCCACTTGCTGAACGCCATCGGCAACTACGCACTGGTCAAGGATCCCTCGCTAAAGGTCCGTTACGTGACCAGCGAGGAATTCACCAACGAATTCATCGAGGCATTGGGCGATACCAACCAGAATTCCGGCCAAATCAAGGAATTCAACCGTCGCTACCGTGAAGTCGACGTGCTGCTGATCGACGATATTCAGTTCCTCAGTGGCAAGGACGCGACGCTCGAACAGTTCTTCCACACGTTCAATACCCTGCACCAGGCGAACAAGCGCATCGTGATCGCATCCGATGTACCTCCGAAGGATCTGCAGGGCTTCAACGAACGCCTAATCTCCCGCTTCGAATCCGGCCTGACCGTTGACGTCAAGCCGCCGGATCTGGAGACGCGAATCGCCATTCTGCGCATGATCGCCCATGAATCCAACGTTCAAGACGACGTGCTCAACCTTATTGCGGAACGTTTCACCGAGAACATCCGCGAGCTGGAAGGCGCACTGAATCGCGTGACTGCCATGGCTTCCCTGAGCGGACAGCCGGTGACTCGCGCACTGGCGGAGCATACGCTGCAAGACTTCTTCGCGACCGATGTGGAGATCAAGCCCACCGACATCATCACTCAGGTGGCGAAATACTTCTACATCACGTTCGACGACATCGTCGGCCGTTCTCGCACGAAGAAAATCGCGCTGGCCCGCCAGATTGCCATGTATTTGGTGCGTGAGCTCACCAGCATGAGCCTGAACGACATCGGCCAGGTGTTTGGCGGCAAAGACCACACCACAGTAATGCACGCCTACACCCGTATCAGCGATGAAATGCAGGAAAAGCAGGAAATCTACAACTATGTGACGGAGCTGACGCTGCAACTCAAACAGCGTTCCGGCGAAAAATAACGTTTTTTGCGCGACTTTGCGCGTTTGCATGTGTTTTCGCACGCCTCAAAAAAACGGTTTTGGTGTTTTCTGCCTTTCTCAGGCGATTTTCAAAAGCCAAGTATGAGTATTGGTAAATTCTTTACCTACTGATTTACCGACCATTCTGACACGCCGGGTTGTGGAATATTTTTATCGAAGTTATCCACATAGTTATGCACAAATCAAGGATTCCTCGGTGGAAAAGCCGTTGGAAACGCGAAAATCGGCGGTGGATGACTTGTGGACTATACACAGGCTTTTGTGGATAACTTTTTTGCATCTCTGAGGCTGTGGATAACCCGGTAGCTTGTCCACACTCCGTTCAAAAGTTATCCACAGGTAGTGAAGTGAACTGAGCCCTTGAAAAACATGGGATCTGTGCACTTACCCACATTATCCACAGGCCTTATTATGACGAATGTAGGTTGTTATAAGAAAATCATCATCGTCATCATAAGTGGGGAATTCCCCACGCTTCGTCAAAACGCTGGCAGCTCGCTAGAATGACTTATGGACCGAACGAAACGAGGAAATTAGCCATGAAAGTTGAAGTCAATTCCCAAGCGCTGGCAGACGCAGTAGCCTGGACCACCCGCGTGATCGACGCTCGCCCTGCATCTCCCATTTTGGCAGGCGTCCGTTTGGAGGCCATCGACGGCACTCTCCAACTTTCCGCCTTCAATTACGCCATTTCCGCCCGTCATCACATTGAAGCAGGCGTCGATGAAGCCGGATCCGTCTTAGTGCTTGGTAAGCTGCTGGCGGATATCACCAAGTCGCTTCCTGCTGCGAAAACCTATCTTTCCACCGATGGATCGACCATGACCATCACCTCCGGCAAGTCCACATTCACCATGCAGCTCATGCCAGACGCCGAATATCCGGATCTTCCGGTAATTCCGTCCAAACTGGGCCAAGTGGACGCGCAAACCTTCACCCAAGCCGTCACCCAGGCATCCGTTGCCGTTTCCCGTGAGGAGAATCGCCCCGTACTCACCGGCATCCGCGTGCAGTTCCAAGGCGACAAGGTAATCATGAGCTCCACCGACCGTTTCCGTCTGTCTCGTTCGAGCTTCACGTGGACGCCGGAAAACCCGGACACCAACGCCACCGCGCTCGTTCGCGGCGCACTGCTGCGCGACGTGGCACGCTCTTTGGATGAGCATCAGAACATCGTTGTGGACTTCGACACGGAGAATCCATCGCTGCTGGGCTTCGAGAACGCCGGACGCGTGTCCACCTCGCAGCTGATCGACGGCGAATTCCCCGCGGTCGACCGCCTATATGCCGACGAATACCCGATTCACGCGGTCATCAACAAGCAGGATCTCATCAGCGCCATCAAGCGCGTCTCCCTCGTCGCCGAGCGCAACGCGCCGATCCGCATGGCCTTCACCAGCCAGGAGCTCACGCTGACCGCAGGAACCGCGGACGAAGCCCAAGCCAAGGAAATCCTCGACATCGACATGGATGGAGAAGACATCACCGTGGCCTTCAACCCGACCTACCTGATCGAAGGCCTGAGCGCCATCGCGGAACCGTTCGTGCGCATGAAGATGACCACCGCTGTCAAGCCTGTGGAATTCAACGGCCAGCAGGAGTCGGATTCCGAGGAATCCATGGACTATCGCTACCTGCTTGTGCCCATGCGTTTCAACAGCTGAACATAAGCCGATCCACACAAAACGTGGACACATCGCAAAAATAGGGCTGAACATGGCTATTACTGCCGGTTCAGCCCGTTTGCATGAATATTCATAAACAATCATATTCGTTAATAATTGCGATTATCCGCGTAAGAAATTTGCTTGATTCTCAAGGATTGTGAATGTATATTTCCCGCCTAGCACTCGACCATTACCGTTCCTGGGAACATTGTGTGCTCGACTTCGAACCGGGAATCAACATTCTGCAAGGAGCCAACGGACTCGGCAAAACCAATATTGTGGAAGCCGTCGAAGTGCTTTCCACGGGATCAAGCCATCGCACGTCATCATCATTGCCACTAATCGAAAAAGGGTGCACTTCGGCTACCATCCGAGCCAATGTGGAAGACGATGAAACGCAACACACCTACGAAGCGACCATCGTGGCACGAGGCGCGAATCGGGCGCGAATCGATGGCGGAAAATCGCAATACATGCGCGATCTCATCGGACGTACGCCCTCCGTCTCCTTCACCCCCGAAGATCAGCGTTTGGTGGCAGGCGATCCAGCAACCCGACGTAACTTCATCAACCAGGCCGCTTCCCTGCTACTCCCCCACTACGCGCAGCTGCTGCAACAATTCACGCATGTGGCGAAACAACGTACGGCACTGCTCAAACAACTCGGCGACGGCACGAATCTCGACCCGCAATACAGCCAGCAGACGGTTTTAAGCGGACTGGAAATCTGGACGGGACAATTCATCGATCTCGGCATGAGACTGACACGTGAACGCAACGATGTCATCGCACGTCTGGGGGAGCCTTTCGCGCGAATCTACGCGTCTTTGGCAGGCGACGACGAGCGGGCGGCGCTCTCATACGAGCCGTCCTTCGACGAAGTGATGCTGTTCGACGATCCGAGCGCGGAAATCAGCCGTCATTTCCAGCGCATCTACCCGGGCGAAGTGGCACGCGGACAGAATCTGATCGGCCCGCATCGCGACGATCTGACCTTGCTGCTCAACGACATGCCCGCCCGTGAATTCGCGTCCAACGGCGAGATGTGGACCATGGCTTTGGCGCTGAAAATGGCGCTATATGAAGCGGTTTCCGCGCAATTCGAAAGCAAGCCGATCGTGATTCTCGATGATGTGTTCGCACAGCTTGACGAATCCCGTCGTGGGCAGATCCTCGATTTTGCGATGCGGCAGGATCAAGTGCTGATCACCGTCGCCGCGGCAAGCGACATTCCACAAACGGACGCCGTGCACGCGCATGTGATTGACGTGGCCGCGTTGCGTCGACAATCGCAAGATGGCGGCGATGACGATTTGGCGGCGATGATGGCGCAGCTTGCGGCAGGAAGGGAGACTGACCGCTGATGCCTAATCCTCCAATCTGCGAAACATTGCATCTCGACCAACGCAAGTTGCCCGCCGAAGTGTTCGAACGCATCAGCAAACGCGCCGGACGCTACAAGGAACGTGAGGAATGTGCGCGGCAGGCATGGGAGAATTTTGGCAAACCCGGACGCGACCCGCAGACGGTCGGCAATATATTCAACGTGATCGCAACGCAAGGTTTGTGGACGCCGCATTTGAAAATCGCGCAAATGCAGAATCATTGGAACCAGGTGGTCGGTGACGAAAACGCGCGCCACTCCTACCCCGTTGACCTGCGTGACGGCATTTTGACGATTCGATGCGACAGCCCCGCATGGACCACCACCTTGACGTACATGATTCCGCTGCTGACCGACACCATTCGCAGGAGACTTGAGGGGCTGACCATCAACGAAGTGCGCGTCACCGGCCCCCAGCAACAGGGATTCAGCCGAGGGCGAATGACCAGAAGGACCCGGTATTAGCAAAATATCACGCGATATTGGTGTGATAGTTGGTCTGCGATCGGGCGTACGTCGAATATGTCCCCGGAGATGACCTTTGCGAGGGCTGGCAGATACTTTTCCGAACGCGAAAAACAGGGGTAAACGGCTGAATTTCAAGGATAAATGCCTCTGGCGCGCTGTCCCCCTGCATGAGTAGAATATCAAGTAGTGTATGTAAACGCCTAGAAGGGGCCTTTATTTGCGTTCTAGGTGGTATCACCTGCGTGAATGACCCTCATTGGCGGGAAAAATGCAGGAAGGAATCTCTGTGGCAGACCTTGATGCGGATTCGCTGAACGAATCAGCTGAAAACACGCAGGAAGATCAGATCCAAAACGATCAGCTCGAAGATGCGCAGCTCGATGACACCTTGGCTCCGGAGCATTACGACGCGTCCGATCTGAGAGTGTTGGAAGGCCTCGAAGCGGTGCGAATCCGCCCAGGCATGTACATCGGCTCCACCGGCCCCCGTGGCCTGCACCATCTGGTGTATGAGATCGTCGACAACTCCGTCGACGAAGCGCTGGCGGGCTATGCCTCGCATATCGAAGTGACGATTCTGCCGGACGGCGGAGTGCGCGTGGTCGATGATGGCCGAGGCATTCCGGTCGACGAAGTGCCGGGCGAAGGCGTTTCCGGTGTGGAAACCGTGATGACCAAGCTGCACGCAGGCGGCAAGTTCGGTGGCGGCGGCTACGCGGTCTCCGGCGGTCTGCACGGCGTGGGTATTTCCGTGGTGAACGCGTTGTCGACCCGCGTCGACATCGAAGTGCGCCGTCAGGGCTTCCACTGGACCCAGACCTACATCAACCAGAAGCCGACCTCGCGTCTGCTCAAGGGCGAACCGATGGGCGAAGACGAATCCACCGGCACTTCCGTGACCTTCTGGGCCGACGGCGCGATCTTCGAAACCACCACCTACGATTTCGAGATTCTACGTAACCGCTTCCAGCAGATGGCATTCCTCAACAAGGGACTGAAGCTGTCCCTAACCGATCTGCGTGAACCGGACCAAGCAGGAGACGAAGTCGCAGGCGACGGTGACGACAATGCCGAACCGAAGCATCAGACAGTCACCTACCAGTACAACGACGGCATCAAGGATTACGTCGATTACTTGGTGAAGTCCCGCAAGGCAACCCCGATTGAACCGGATGTCATCGATTTCGAAGCGGAAGATCTGAAAATCGGCATTTCCGCGGAAATCGCCATGCAGTGGACCACCGCATACTCCGAAGCGGTGCACACCTTCGCCAACACCATCTCCACCACCGAAGGCGGCACCCACGAAGAAGGCTTCCGTGCGGCTCTGACTTCGCTCGTCAATCGTTACGCACGTGAGAAGAACATCCTCAAAGACAAGGATGAGAACCTCTCCGGCGACGACGTGCGCGAAGGCCTGACCGCAGTGGTGTCGGTGAAGCTCACCACCCCGCAGTTCGAAGGCCAGACCAAGACCAAGCTCGGCAATTCCGAAGCGAAAACCTTCGTGCAGCGCGTGATGACCGACAAGCTCGGCGACTGGTTCGATTCGCATCCTAGCGAAGCCAAGAACATCATCCAGAAGGCCATTGAAGCCTCCCGTGCGCGTCTTGCAGCCAAGAAGGCACGTGAGAATACCCGCCGCAAGTCAATCTTCGAATCCGCGGGCATGCCAGACAAACTGAAGGATTGCCAGTCCAACAATCCTGAAGAATGCGAACTGTTCATCGTGGAGGGTGACTCCGCAGGCGGCTCCGCAATTCAGGGACGCAACCCGATCACGCAGGCCATTCTGCCGCTGCGAGGCAAAATCCTCAACACCGAGCGTGCAAGCCTTGACCGCATGATGAAGTCCGAAACCATCGAATCGCTGATCACCGCGGTCGGCGGCGGTTACGGCGAGGATTTCGACCTGAACAAAGTCCGCTATCACAAGGTCATCATCATGGCCGATGCTGATGTGGACGGCGCGCATATCGCAACCCTGAATCTGACGCTGTTCTTCCGCTACATGCGCCCGATGATTACCGCTGGTTACGTGTATGTGGCCATGCCGCCGCTGTACCGACTCAAGTGGACCAAAGGCGCGCACGACTTCGTGTACACCGACGCCGAACGCGACCGCGTGCTCGCCGAAGGCAAGGCCGCCGGCCGTCAGTTGCCGAAGGGCGAAGGCATCCAGCGTTACAAGGGTCTGGGTGAAATGAGCTACCAGGAACTGTGGGAAACCACCATGGATCCTGACCACCGCATTCTGAAGCAGGTGCAAATCGAAGACGCGGCTGCAGCCGACGAAACCTTCTCCATGCTCATGGGCGACGAAGTCGAACCTCGCCGTCTGTTCATCCAGCGCAACGCACGCAACGTCAGCTGGATCGACGCGTAGGGATTTCAAGGACTTCAGGCAAGGTTTCATAAGGATTTAGAAGGACTTAGAAGTTGGCAGACGAAAACAACAGCAACGAAGACGGCCAGTTCGTGCCTGATGGCTCCATGGAGCCGTTGAGCCCGCAGGAGGCCGACAACACCGATTACGGCCTGATGGTGGGCGAACGCATCCAGAAGAAGGATCTGCAGCAGGAAATGCGCGATTCCTACCTGGCATACGCCATGTCCGTGATCGTGGACCGTGCGCTCCCGGACGTACGCGACGGCATGAAGCCGGTGCATCGCCGTGTGATCTACGCGATGTACGACGGCGGCTACCGCCCCGACCGTGGTTACTCCAAGTGCGCCCGCGTGGTCGGCGAGGTCATGGGTAAATACCATCCGCACGGCGATTCCGCGATCTACGACACGTTGGTGCGTATGGCACAGTCGTGGTCGATGCGTTACACGCTGGTCGACGGCCAAGGCAACTTCGGCTCCCCCGGTGACGATCCGGCCGCAGCAATGCGTTACACCGAATGCCGTATGGCTCCGCTCGCCATGGAAATGGTGCGCGACATCGACAAAGACACCGTCGATTTCCTGCCGAACTACGATGGCAAGACGCAGGAGCCGACCGTGCTTCCGGCACGATTCCCGAACCTGTTGTGCAATGGTTCGTCTGGTATCGCCGTGGGTATGGCCACCAACATTCCTCCGCACAACATGCGTGAAGTGGCCGAAGGCGTGCATTGGGCGCTTGACCACCCGGACGCAAGCCGCGAAGAGCTGCTCGAAAACCTGATCCGCATCATCAAGGGGCCGGACTTCCCTACTGGCGCAACGATTCTCGGACATAAGGGCATTGAACAGGCCTACCGTACCGGCCGTGGTTTGATCACCATGCGCGCGGTTGTGAACACCGAAGAGATCAAGGGCCGTATGTGCCTCGTGATCACCGAACTGCCGTATCAGGTGAACCCGGACCGACTGGTCGTTTCCATCCGCGAAGCGGTGCGTGACGGCAAGATTCAGGGCATCGCCGACATGCGTGACGAAACCTCCGGCCGTACCGGACAGCGTCTCGTGCTCGTGCTCAAGCGCGACGCCGTGCCGAAGGTTGTGCTCAACAACCTGTACAAGCATTCCCAGCTGCAGCAGACCTTCGGTGCCAACATGCTGGCACTGGTCGATGGAGTGCCACGTACGCTGTCTCTGGACGCGTTCATCCGCCATTGGGTGGGCCACCAGCTGGAAGTCATCGCACGCCGTACCGCCTACCTCAAGCGTGAGGCGGAAGAGCGCGACCACATTCTGCAGGGCTACCTGAAGGCTCTTGACATGATCGACGAGGTCATCGCGCTTATTCGTGCGTCCGAATCTGCGGAAGTCGCACGTACGGGCCTTATGGACCTGCTGGACGTGGACGAAGTGCAGGCCGACGCCATTCTGGCCATGCAGCTGCGCCGACTGGCCGCATTGGAACGCCAGAAGATTCTCGACGAACATAACGAGCTGATGCGTCGTATCGCCGACTACAACGACATTCTCGCCAAGCCGGAGCGTCAACGCAAGATCGTGGGCGACGAGCTTGACGAAATCGTGTCCAAGTATGGCGACGAACGTCGAACCAAGATCCTGCCGTACTCCGGTGAAATGAACGTCGAAGATCTGATTGCGGAAGAAAACGTGGTCGTGACCGTCACTCACTCCGGTTTCATCAAGCGCACCAAGGCTGACGAATACCGTGCGCAGCACCGTGGCGGAAAGGGCATCAAGGGCGCCAAGCTGCGTGAGGACGACGTGGTCGACCACTTCTTCCTGACAAGCACGCACAACTGGCTGCTGTTCTTCACCAACAAGGGACGCGTGTACCGTTTGAAGGCTTACGAGCTTCCGGAAGGATCGCGCGATTCCAAGGGACAGCATGTGGCCAACCTACTGCAGTTCGGCCCTGACGAGACGATCCAAACCGTGCTGTCGATTCCGAACTACGAGGTGGCCAAGTACTTGGTGCTCGCCACTCGTTCCGGCAAGGTCAAGAAGACCGCGCTTGCCGAATACGATTCCCCGCGTCAGGGCGGCCTGATCGCAGTGCGTCTCATGGCTGACGAAAACGGCGAGAACGCCGACGAGCTGATCGGTGCCGCACTGTGCAATGCCGAGGATGACATCATTCTCGTGTCGAAGCTGGGCATGAGCCTGAAGTTCCAGGCCAACGACGAGCAACTGCGCCCGATGGGACGCCAGACTGCCGGCGTGCAGGGCATGAAGTTCCGCGAAGGCGACGAACTGTTGGACATGGACGTGGTCTGGGGTGATTCCGACAAGGATCTGTTCGTGGTCACCAACGAAGGCTTCGCCAAGCGCACCGCCATCAGCGAATACCGACTGCAGGGCCGTAATGGCTTCGGTGTCAAGGCCGTGCAGCTCGCCGAAGGCCGTGGTTCCCTCGTGGGTGCGGTGATCGTTGAGGAAGATGACCAGATCATGGCCATCATGAAGTCCGGCAAGGTCATCCGTTCCAACGTCGACGAGGTCAAGCGCACTGGACGTACCACCCAGGGCGTGACGTTCGCCAAGCCTGACAAGAACGACGAGATCATCTCCATCGCGCGTAACGAGGAAAAGGACGACGACGAATCCGCGGAAAACGCGACCGTGAACGAGGATACTGCACAATCGTCTGAATCCGCCGTTGAAGCCCCTGCTGAAACCAACGCCGAATCCGGCGATGGCGAGAATGTAGAGGCCTGACCGCAGCACGGGCAATCGTCTGTGAAAACTGGTAGCCTCAGCTAAGAACTGGGCACAATCTTGCAAGGAGCAACGATGAGCGAGAACAACGAAGGACAGCAAATGCCAGAGGTTGGGCATGCCCCGCGCGTGGCACGTTCCGCTTCCAGCCAGCCGCTGATTGGTGAGGATCAGGTTCAGGCACATGAGGGTGCCTCCTCCCCCGCTTCCGGTGGTGTGAAGGTTCGCGAGAAGCGTCGTGGCGGCGCTCCGCGCGCGCGCCGTATGAGCCTGTCTCTGACGCGTATCGACGCATGGTCGGCCGCCAAGGTGGCGTTCATGCTTTCCATCGCTGGGGGAATTATTCAGATCGTTGCGGTAGCTATTCTGTGGGGCATGCTGAACATGGTTGGCGTGTTTGACCAGGTTACGCAGATCGTGTCTTCCACGGGCTTGGATGCCGGCGGATTCGACCTGACGAACGTGTTTTCACTGAGCACCGTGCTGAGCACCGCCACCATCTTCTCCATTGTGGAAGTGGTGCTGATCACTGTGCTTGTGGTGATTCTCACGCTGCTGTACAACGTGGTGAGCACCCTCGTCGGCGGTATCCACGTCACACTCGGAGATGATTAACAGCCCTGTGGGCTGTTAATGGCAGCGAGCAGCGATAGCGTCGCGAGCGTCGCATGTGATGCTGGAACAGCCCTGTGGGCTGTTAATAGCAGCGAGCAGCGGTAGCGAACTCAAACGCAACAAGGCGGCCTGCATTGTGATTCCAATCACGGCACAGGCCGCCTTCGTATTTTTTAGACCAGTCTGTCTCTTACCGCACTCCAACCCCTATCTGCCCCCGCCCGCAATCTGCCCATATCTTTCAGATATAACTGCAACTAGATTAGGTGCGTGGAAATACATTGAGGGTCTGCCTGGAATGAAACCAGACAGACCCTCAATGTCTTCTCGATAAGTCGGCCGTATTGGCTAAATCGGTTAGATTAGCTAGATCAGAGCACGCCCTGAGCGACCATGGCGTTGGCGACCTTCACGAAGCCGGCTGCGTTGGCGCCGAGCATCAGATCACCCTCGTGGCCGTATTCCTTGGCGGCTTCCAAGGAGTTGGCGACGATGTTCTCCATGATGGACTTGAGCTTGCCGTCAACCTCTTCGAAAGTCCAGGAAAGGCGGTAGGAGTTCTGGCTCATCTCAAGGCCGGAAACTGCCACGCCACCCGCGTTCGCGGCCTTAGCGGGGCCGTAGAGCACGTTGTTGGACTGGTAGACGGCGATTGCCTCCGGAGTGGACGGCATGTTGGCGCCTTCGCATACCACAGTGCAGCCGTTGGCGACGAGAGCCTTGGCGGACTCCTCATCGATCTCGTTCTGGGTGGCGCACGGCAGGGCGATGTCGCACGGAACCGTCCACACGCCCTTGCAGCCCTCGTGATACTCGGAGCCCGGCACGCGCTCCGCATATTCCTTGATGCGGCCGCGATGGCCCAGCTTGATGTCCTTGACCACGTCAAGCTGAATGCCGTTCGGATCGTAGATGTATCCATTGGAATCGGAGGCGGTCACAACCTTCGCGCCGAGGGCCTGAGCCTTCTCGGTGGCGAAGATGGCCACGTTGCCGGAGCCGGAAATGACCACGGTCTTGCCTTCGAAGGAGTCATTGCGCAGCACGCGCATTGCCTCGGCAGTGTAGTAGCACAGGCCGTAACCGGTGGCCTCAGTGCGAGCCAGGGAACCGCCGAACTCGAGGCCCTTGCCGGTCAGTACGCCGGAATACTCGTCACGAATGCGCTTGTACTGGCCGAACAGGTAGCCGATCTCGCGACCGCCCACGTTGATGTCGCCGGCCGGAACGTCGGTGAACTGGCCGATATGACGGCACAGTTCCGTCATGAAAGCCTGACAGAAACGCATGACTTCAGCGTCGGACTTGCCCTTCGGATCGAAGTCGGAGCCGCCCTTGCCGCCGCCCATCGGCAGGCTGGTCAGGGAGTTCTTCAGAATCTGCTCAAAGCCGAGGAACTTGATGACACCCTCGTTCACGCTCGGGTGGAAGCGCAAGCCGCCCTTGTACGGGCCGATTGCAGAGTTGAACTGGATGCGGTAACCGCGGTTGACCTGCACCTTGCCCTCATCGTCGGTCCATGCGACGCGGAACTTCACCACGCGTTCCGGCTCGACGATGCGTTCGAGCACGCCCGCTTTCTCATATTCCGGATGCTTCGCGACCACCGGTTCGAGGCTTTCGAAAACCTCGCGAACGGCCTGCAGGAACTCCGGCTGGTCGCCGTCGCGCTTTTCCACCTGCGCGTACACGCGCTTGACGTACTCATCAGTGAGCATATTCTTCCCCTTCGGGATAGTTGGTTACCAATAGACGGTCTCATTCTATGTGTACGAATATGGACGGCACAAGACCTTGTTCAGGATTTGGAGACGCTTTTTTACGAGCGCTGGTTCCGAACTTGCTTCTTTTTACGGGATTGCCATGCCTTGCGTTGACTATAGGATGGAAATGCGGAAAGCGTGGGAGAGAGTACGTTCGCAACAGCATCTCACAGTCTCACATAATGGGAGAATCATCATGATTGAAGGATTCAAGAAATTCATTGCACGCGGCAACATGATCGACATGGCGGTCGGTGTTGTCATGGGCGGTGCCGTCACCACAGTGGTTAATTCGATCGTCAACAATGTGATTAATCCGTTCATCGCCATGATTTTCGGCAAACCGAATATGGATGGTCTGCTGGCAATCACATTCAATAATGCGACGGTTTCGTTCGGCGCGGTACTTGGTGCGATATTGAATTTTCTGATCATCGCGGCGGCCGTGTATTTCTGCATTCTCGTACCGATTAACAAATTCCGTGACGTGACCGAGGCGTTGCTCGCCAAAACCAAGCTTGCGGAAGAGCGGAGCAAAGCCGAGGAGGAGGCCATCAAAGAGCCGGAAATCTCCACCGAAGAGCAGACGATCCTGCTGTTGCAGCAAATCCGCGACGAACTTGCCAAACGGAATGCATAGGGTGCACAGAACGTGCCGAACGATTCTGTCACTGTTGCCGACGTGGTCGCAATGCAGTAGTCATCGCCAGCAATCGTAATAATCAATAATCCAAGGCCGTTTCAAGCGGTGACGCAAGTCCCGCCTGAAACGGCCTTTCGTAATGGTCTTTCAGCGGGTGGAGGAATTGGGATGCGGATGCGGGTATGAAAAAAGGGTTTCCGGAAATCATCGGAAACCCTATCTGTGGAGCTAAGGGGATTCGAACCCCTGACCCTCTCCATGCC